>Ga0209083_1000018_pt1 | contig 255013 bp, 215 predicted proteins | sample AM7aDNAmetaG_FD_184132 | JGI IMG/M metagenome (GOLD analysis project Ga0209083, IMG submission 184132) | Freshwater microbial communities from Finland to study Microbial Dark Matter (Phase II) - AM7a DNA metaG (SPAdes) (version 3) | ecosystem: Environmental > Aquatic > Freshwater > Lake ...
TTTTGTAATTTAGATTTCACATTTTCCATAGTATAACGATTTTGTAATTATTATCATTTATACTATATTTATCGGAAAATGTCTATCCCGTTCCCAGGTTCTGCCTGGGACGGGATTTAGTACAACAAATCGCTAATCGCAACAAAGCTAATGCAATGTCGCTTAGCAAAGGCGCTGCCTTTGCTGCTGTTAGCGGCGAAACGTTAGGCCACATGGCAAAAAAATTCTACCAGAATAGAAAAGTTATTATAAAAGTACTTATATTTGTACCTTATTAGTAACTTAAACAGTAATAAAATGAAAGCTGCAAATTTCACCGAATTTAGAACCAAACTCAAACAATACCTTGACGAAGTTGAAAAAAACAATGAAACCCTTATAATTAAAAGAGGTTCCGGTCATGGAGCAGTTCTTTTATCCTTAGATGAATTCAATTCCATTCTTGAAACTGTTCATTTACTGAGTTCAAAGAAAAATGCTGATAGACTTTATGAATCTATTAATCAGATAAAAACAGGTAAAACAGTTCATAAAGAATTAATTGAAGAGAAATGAAAATTGTATTCTCGAAAAATTCATGGGAAGATTATATTTCCTGGCAAAAGGAGGATAGAAAAATCCTAAAAAAAATTAATGAGCTAATAAAGGATATCCAAAGAACGCCTTATGAAGGAATTGGAAAACCTGAACCCTTAAAATATGATTTAACAGGATTATGGTCCAGAAGAATTGATCGAGAGCATCGACTAGTCTATCAAATAAGAGGTGAAGAACTTTTAATCTACAGTTGTCGGTTTCATTATGATAATTAAAAAACCACGTGGCCAAACAAGCCGCTAATCGCAACAACGCTGGCGCAAAGTTGCTTATCAAAGGCTCTGCCTTTGCTGCGTTTAGCGGCACGTTATGCACTATAAATTTTTTGCGACACATGGTAAGTCAGAAGGATTTTAAGTTAATTGAATTAAGAATTATTGAACTTTTTAAATCAGTTTCGTTAGAACCATTTAAATCAAAAGAAACGATCCAACATTATTTAATTTAACACCACACCCAAATCGCTAAACAATCGCTAAACGCATGTTAGGACACATTATTAAGAAGGTTCTTAAAAACAAGCAGAACGGAATTTGTCTTTAATTTTCGCCCTTCCATGAAACACCTTGCCCTCATCATGATTATCATTATCCCGATGCTTGCGTTTTCGCAGCATGATATGAGTCCCTTATCTCCTTTAAACTATTCCTGGAAGCTTGTCGGGAATAATGGAGAAGTGCTATCCGGTGCGGAATATCCAAGTATTGCATTCGGCCCAGACAGCCTTGCATATGTAGGTTTTTGTTCTGACGCTCGCGGTAATGCTGCTTTGTCAAAATTTGATGGAAATCATTGGATCAATCTTGTTTCGGGCCCACCTTTTATTAATGCTTACAACATCCTGAGATTCAGCCCGGTGGACAACCTTCCGTATATGGCTTTTACAGATGTATGGCCCCAGGTGACTGTACTGAAATATAATGGTTCGGGTTGGAGTGTGGTAGGATCAGAAGATTTTACACCCGGGGAAGCTGGCTATCTTAGCTTTGAATTTAATCCGGTAGACGGTAAACCTTATGTGTGTTTTCGAGATGAATCGCATTCGGGGAAAGCGTCTGTAATGAAATTCGATGGCAGTAGTTGGGTAATGGTAGGAAACCCGGGTTTCTCACCCTTACCGGTATATTTCACCAGTATTGCATTTGATGTAACAGGAATACCCTATGTTGCGTTTAGCCTCGGAGATTCACTAAGGGCAGCGGTGATGAGATTCATCCCCGACTTGGGATGGTCCAGCGTAGGTGACACTATGATTTCACCGGGCTGGGCGTATTACCTCTCCCTTACCTTTCCCCCTGCCGGACAACCATACGTCGCATATGATGACGAGATAGACAAATACGATGGTAAATTGAGTGTACAGACATTTGATGGAACCTCCTGGAACTATGTTGGTTCGAGATGGTTTTCACATTCTGATTCTTATTATACAACCCTTCGATTCAGTCCTTTGGGAGACCTCTATGTTAGTTTTTCGGATATGGACTATTGGTGTCCCTCGTTAATGAAATACAATGGATCCGGTTGGGTACAAGTTGGGAGTACATGCATTTATGATGAAGGCAAGTATACCAGCCTGGCATTCAGCCCGGCAGGAGTGCCTTATATAACTTTCCAAAATTCATTGAACGTTGAAAACGTCATGGCCATGAAATACGACTCCGTTTTGGTCGGAGCTAATCAGGCGAAAATGCAGAAGATCTATATTTATCCGAATCCGGCCACAGATCAGATAATACTGGATATACCTGCAGATTGGCAAAGGGCAAGTGTCTCAATTATGAATTTGTATGCGGATGAGGTGCTCCGGTACAAACTGCAAGGTGGAATGACAAGCATAGCCATCAGTTCACTCCCAAAGGCAGTCTATATCATAAAAATATCAGGGGAAAAGGGGGAAAGGGTGTTCAGGATGGTGAAACAATAAAGCTCATCCGGATTAAAGAACAATGTTATTGATTTTAAATAATTCATAATTTCATACAAGAATATCGTTCAATTCATGCAGCATACAACCCACCCTTGGGGAGGGGGTAATTGTATCATTTGAAACTGTGAAATGAGGACATATATATCAATTTTAAGAGGAATTAATGTAAGCGGCCAGAAGATTGTTAAAATGGAGGCCCTTAGAAGCCTGTATGAAGAATTGAATTTTATCAATATTCAAACGTACATCCAAAGCGGGAATGTAATTTTTCAATATCAAAGCTCAGATCAAGAGTATTTAGGGAAAAAGATTTCTGATCAATTATTGAATAAATTCGGATTTGATATCCGGGTGATCCTGCTGAATCCTATTGAATTAAAAGTAATTATAGGCAGGAATCCCTTCACTCAAGACGGCACAAAGTCCATATCCCATCAATATGTTACATTTTTATCGGCCAAACCTGTCGTAAAAAATATAGACCTTCTAACGCAAAAGAGGACCTTGAGCGAGGAAATTGTATTAATAGAAAAAGCTGTTTATCTTTATTGTCCGAATGGATATGGCCGAACCAAATTGACAAATTCATTCATCGAAGACAAATTGAAGGTAAGTGCGACTACGAGAAATTGGAGAACTGCGACTGAATTGCATAATCTGGCTGAACACCAAAAGGAATCTGATTTTACTGCCAGGGAATAATGTATGAAGTTTTTAATCGTAATATTATGAAACGGGTAATTCTGACAATCGGCCTTTTCCTCATTATTCAGTACTCTTTATGCCAGAATCAATTAGGCATGAAAGTTGGATGTAATTATTTTAACATCCTTAAAGACAATACCAGCTACGATCATAGTTCAAGCTTTTCTTATAATCATAATTCAATTTAGCTTATAAAAATCGGTGATCAAAGGTTAAAGCAACTGACATTCACTCTGAATAAAACATGAAAAAATTATTTTTATTAATGGTCGCAGCAGCAGCCTTTAACCTGTCAGAAGCTCAGGGCTGGCATTGGATTCGTCCGCTTCCAACAGGGAATAACCTGCAATCGGTCTGCTTTGCAAGCCCAACCGTCGGTTACTCCGTTGGTGATCATGGCACCTTTGTCTTCACCGATGATGCAGGGGGCAGCTGGAATATTCATATTACCGGGACTATTCAAAACCTGCGGTCCTGCTGTTTTACCGACCTTGTGACAGGTTATGCCGTGGGTGATTCGGGGACTATCATTAAGACCTCCGACCGAGGGATCAACTGGACAAGGGAGTCTTCGGGAACCTTTTATCACTTAACTTCGGTTAGCTTTCCAGATGTGAATACAGGATATATTACAGGTATGCATGGTGCCTTTCTGAAGACCACCGATGGAGGGGACCATTGGGTTTCGATGAATTGCGGGACTACTGAAGATCTTAATTCGGCGTTTTTCCTGGATGCGGATACAGGCTTTGTGGTGGGCGCAAACAGTACAATGCTGAGGACCAATAACGGCGGCAACAGCTGGATAGCACAGAACGCAAACTGTTACCACGCGATAACTTCCATATACTTTACTGATTCTAACCATGGGCATGCGGTGGGAGATTATACTTCAGTTATGAAAACCAGCGATGGCGGGATTACATGGACTGATCAGAGTCTGGGAGGTACAAGCAATCTGACATCCATCTGGTTTACAAGTGCGAATGTGGGCTGGCTCTGCGGCTGGCAGGGGTTTTTATACTGTACCACCGATGGAGGGGCCACCTGGACCAGTCATATGCAGGATCCCAATTCATTTTTCAGCTCGATTAGATTCACCGATGCTAATACGGGTTATGCAGTGGGTCAATACGGGATCATTTACAAAACAACTGACGGGGGGACCACCTGGAACAAGTTCATGCCTGCGACCAATGCCCAGCTGACCTCAATCAGTTTTCCAGACAGTTTGAACGGGTATGCCATAGGGGAGCTTGGAACGGTATTGAAAACTACCAACGGAGGTGCCTCATGGACCAATAAGTATTCGGGAAACCATTTTTATTTATATTCTTCAGCGTTTCTGAGTAAGGATACTGGCATTGTGGCAGGCGCAACATTGAACGCAGTATATCTTCCTGAATGGACCCTGGTATTAAAAACGACCGACGGAGGTAATACATGGGCCGACGTAAGCCCGGTGGGGGGCTGGTATATAACATCAGTTGTTTTTACCGATAAGCATACGGCTTATGCCTGCGGCGCCGGCATTGCAATACCCCCAGGCGTTATTTTTAAAACTACGGATGCCGGGAATACCTGGAATATAATATACACCGATCCGGGAAGATGGCTGTTTTCATTGTATTTCGTGGATGAGCTCACGGGATATGCGGCCTGCGATTTCGGGGGGATTATAAAAACGACCGACGGCGGCAACACCTGGACCGATCTTCCAAGCGGTACTCCCGACAGGCTGTATTCCATATTTTTTACAGATGCTTTTACAGGTTATGCTGCCGGAGGTAACCAGGGATATAATGCCACTATCGTGAAAACCACCGACGCAGGATCGACCTGGTCGGTCATAGATCCTGGAATTAACCATTGCTTTTACTTTGCTTCCTTTATAAATGCAAACACAGGATTTGCCGGGGGGGAATTCGGGGTAATTGCCAGGACTGATGATGCAGGCCTGACATGGTCGGTCCAGAATTCAGGCACCTATAATGACCTGTGGTCGGCTTGTATCACCGATACTGCAACAGCTTACGTATCCGGAATAGGTGGCAGCATATTAAAGACCACGACGAAAGGGGATTTTCCGACAGGGATCAGTCATAATACAGCCGGGCCGGAGCCGCTTAAAGTTTACCCCAATCCTGCTCCCGGGAAGTTTGTTATTGTGATGCCTGAACCGGTCACAAGGGCGCAGCTTTCGATACTTACCATGAGTGGGAAGGAAGTCATAAACATGGCATTCAGCGGGAATTCCGTGCAAGCCGATATCAGCTCCCTGCCCGATGGGATCTATATTGTGAGGCTAACCTCCGAAAAATCGGTGGAGGTTGGAAAACTTATTAAAAGGCCCTGAAATGAATTTACACCTTCTGCATAATTTAAGGAGCTTTGCAGAATCTTTTCATTAATTCTTAGATTAGAAATTCAAATTATATGAGTATGAATAAGCTTATAATCTTTCTGCTCTGCCTGGTCCTGGGCCCCGGTGTGTATGCTCAAACTCCCGTAGCCTTGGAAATCCTGCAAAAATCCAGGGCCGAATGCCTTAAGATCCGGAACGGCAATTATGAGCTTACCCAGTACCTGAAATTTATCGGGCAAACCGATACCATGGTAATTTCAGAAAGATGCTATTTCAGAAAGATGCCTGCCGACACTATTTACGGCTGGGCATTTCACTATCAGAGGATGAGGGGAAAAACAGATTTCGGCGAGGTGATGTATTCAGGCGAGGACCTTATAAGCACTAATCCTGCCGACAGCACTGCCGAAATCATCAGTGTTTCAAAATCGGGTAAGTACCTTGAATCGATAAAACAAAACCATAGTTTTAACCTGTATCAACCTTTTTACATCAAGACCTGCTTCCCATTTATGAATGAGAAGGGGCTGATAAAGGATGAGTTTGATGTGCAAAAAGCCGGGGATGCCATGCTTAATGGCATTGAATGTTACCGTATTATAGCCCGGCAAAAGCCCGGGACCTTTAACACTGCTTTTTTCATCCCCCTCAGGCAGGATTATGAGTACTGGATAGATAAACATACATTTCTCCCCCTTCAGTATACCGACCTGTCCATTGCCCTTATAAATAATGACACCACCGAGCAATTTTTCAGGTTCCAACTTAATCATGTGGATATCAACAATCAAAAAAACGAGAGGGAGTTGTCACTGAATTCCATTCCAACATACTATAAACTTAAGACCTTTGAGGAGGTTAAAGCACCTCCTCCGCTATCAAAGGGAACTCTTGCACCCTTATGGACCCTTGTTTCGCTGAACAATGACACTGTCAAACTAAGCGACCTTAAAGGGAAACCTGTACTGCTTGATTTCTTCTATAAATCATGTTACCCCTGTATGTTAGCCTTGCCGAAATTACAGGCACTGTATGAGAAATATAGAGATGAAGGACTTGTAGTCATAGGGATAGACCCTGTGGATAAAAAGAAAGATGAACTCAGGGCTTTCCTGGCTAAAAAGGGGGTGGCTTATAAAATTCTGCTTTCAGATGAGAATATTCCTAAAGCATATCATGTTTCGGGTTACCCGATGATCTGTTTACTGGATGCCGGGGGAAAAATCGTTTTTTCACTTACAGGATTCGGCCAGGGAATAGAAGATTACCTCGACATGATGATAAAAAAGTCATTGTATGAATAAACTAATAGGCATAGAAGTAAATTAGCAGGCTGAGAGAATTGAATTAAGGGTATTCTATTCAGGCAGTAATGATCTCTATGCCGAAAAGGTGGAACTTTTTACAACCAAATGATACTCAATAACGACCAATAACAAAAGATGAAAGCACTTAAATTATTTTTATCGGCCTTGCTTTTAATAGCCTCGATCGCCTCTTTCGCTCAGCCAGACACATGTAAAATCGGGATGTTTGTCAACTCGATCTATGATATAAATATTGGCGAAAAATGCTTCACTTCAAATTTCTGGATTTGGTTGCTTTATAAAGACAGTACGTTGAATTTTAAGGATGACATAGAGTTCAGGTCGACACAAAAAACAGAATTGTTGCAATTTACTTTGGAAAAAAAGAATGGACTTAACTGGAACACGCAAAAATGGAGAAATATAGTCATGAAAGATTGGGATATCAGGAATTTTCCATTCGATAAGCAATTGCTCACAATGCACCTTGAATCAGCGAATTTGGACACCGGAAAGCTGATTTTCTTACCCGACAAGAAAAATTCCGCAATGGATCCCGCTTTTTACAATAATGAATGGAGAATGACAAATTTCGAAATATCTTCACACATTAATGATTATTCTACCACATTTGGTGATCCGACATTAACAAGAGGCAGTTCCTATTCAGCCATCCAGATAGATATTACCATCCAAAGGACTCATCAATGGATGCTGTTCTTCAAAATGTTTTCAGGGGTGATCATTGCTTTTTTGGTCGGGATGTGCTGTTTCCTGATCGACGTGAGGCAGACCAGTCCGCGGTTCGCCATCGCAGTCGGAGCACTCTGGGCGGCGGTTGCCAGCAAGTTCACACTTGATTCGAGGGTGCCCGACCGGACCACTTTCGATCTTATCGACAGCATACACATCCTTACTTTCTTTATGATCTTTCTGGCCATAATGCTTTCAGCGATTTTCTTTAAAGAAACTCATAGCAGTACCAGCAAAACTTTTGTTTACAGCCGCAAAGCGGACCTCATCGCATTTGGTTCATTCCTGGTTATCTATTTTATTGTCGTTTCCCTGCTTGTCGGTCAAGCCGTTTATTCAAATTGAACCAATTCGTTTATCTGTAAGCATTTCCCAGGGATAACCAAACGCCTGTACCTATAAACTAAACCGGGGAACTCAATGAAAGCCCCGAAATCCACTACCAGTCGGGGATGATGCGCGACAAGCGAAGCTTTCCATTTTCAATGCTGTAGGGAGCTTTATTCATGTTCCACACATAGACCGAAAGCTTGACCGCATTTTGGGGGATCCTGCCGATGAGCATAAGGCTTAGCAGGTGGCCACTGTCCCCGCTCCACTTCTCACGCACCCAATCGAGGGGAATCTTTTCATAATATATGTTTTCACCATTGTTTCCGGTAACCACCGCGGCTATCCAGGTTGTGAAAGGTTTTGATTTGCTTTCGATCTGCAGGTCCAGGCTGAGGCAAAGGGGAGAATTGATGAGTGAGTCGGTCTTAGTCTCGTATAAAGTGAAGAAATCCCCCCCGGTGATGCCCCCGCTTGAAATACCGGATTTCTCATACAGCTGAACCATCTTAACCGGTCTTTTTCTTATGAGGAGATCTCTGCCCGAGTATTCATCATGATCGATGGAATCATAAACATTTCTCCAGCCGGGGTTTGAATTCAAACCGGCAATGATAAAATCGCTGAGGTAGCCGGGATAATCGGAAGAGAATACCTGGGTGAGCCTTCCTCCATTCCTGAAATCCAGGTAGGTCCAGCAAAAATGCCTGCCTTTCTCGCCTCCTACAGTCGGGGGGAGCTTTCCCGGTATGTAATGGGCATACACCTTATCATAAAACCGCTGGGGGATATTATCCGAAACATAGTAGGTAAAATAGCCGAGGTTGAACCTCTGTATAAACTGCAAGGGAAAAAAGAGAAACGGCAGTGAAAGTACCAAACCGAAATATTTATTCCGGCCGCCAAGGAATTTGTCGGCCAGGAATAGGAAGGCCCCGCTAAGGAAAGGAAGAAAATACAAACCGATGCGGTCTTCGGGGTAATTTACCTTGAAAAACCTGGCAAGGACCACCGAGCAGAGAATGTTCCCCGCAACAAGATAAAAGAAGATATTGCTTTTTTCACCCAGGAAGGCTGCTGTCGGGTTTTTAAAAAGATGGTAAAAGAAAACCAGGACGCAGAATACAGCCATTAGTACTACCAGTATTGCGAGCAAATGCTGGTATGAAGGGGCAAGCAGGTTGATCACCGTGCTCACGGTGACTTCCCAGAAGCCTTTGAGGGATCCAGCATACAGGGTGCCGTTCTTGCGGAGTTCAAGCAGGATGAAAGTGAAAAAGATGAGGGGGATTATCCCAATGAAAAGAATGATGGTCGAAAGCTTAAGCCGGGTGAACTTTGCCTGGTTTCGCCGGGTAAGAAGTAAAAAGAAAAGAATTGCAATGAAAATTACCGAGGTATTGATGAGAGGCAGGTTCGCGAAGGTGGCCAGGTTGATCAATAGAAGCGCCGATGCCGCATTATGAAGGCGAAATGTCCTTGCATAGGCAAGCAGCTGCCATGAACCTCCAAGCAAGAGGGCCATCGAAATCCCGTACCCTCTTGAAATCCCGAAAAATTCAATAAAACTCTGGCAGAGGCATATCGTCAGCATGAAAGCCCATCTCAGGAACTTATTGCTGATCTCCTGGCCTGTCTTAAAAACGAAGTAAAATAATACGGGTACGAACAGCAGGTTGGGCAGGCGCAACGAAAGCGGGGAGGACCCGAAGATGCGGTATGAGACCCAGCTCAGGGCCGAATTGAGAAAATGATTATTGACGTCCATGTGGGCTTTAAAGGGCAGGAATCTGCCTGGCTGGACGTAATAAAAAAATGTAGCCACCTCATCATGGGCAAACGGGATGCAAATTGCTCTCAGCCATAGATAAACCCAGATGAAAATGAAGAGTAAAAAAAAGATTTTCTTTTCAGAGACCCTGTCATTAGCCATGATGTGTGATTTTAGAGGAACTATTGCGAAATGCTTCCGTTCGAAAATTCAGTCTTCACGGTAATATAGCCCGGGTAAGACAGGCTTGTACCATTCACCAGTATCCCCGGCTTGAGTTTCAGCTTGAAACGCGTAGGACTGTGGCTCACCCCGGCAAGGTTGAAGCCGAAATTAAGCACGGCATCCATTGATTTCCCTTTCAGCGATTGTTTCAGGTCCATATCCAGCTGAACGGGAATAATGACAGATGAAGAAGGGGGCACGGTAATAGGTTTCATATAGGCTCCCTGTATCATCTGGATATCGTCGATGTAAACGATATATTCCAGGCTGTTGATGCCTGCAGGAGCGGCATTTGGATTCTTCACCTCTATCTTCAGCAGAAGGGATAAGGGAAGTTCGGGTTGTGCAAGCGCTCCCATGAATATAGCGAAATCGGCCACTCCCAGGTCCTTCACCGAGGTATATGAATCGACGGAGATCCCCGCAATCATGATATTTTCGGCCGAAAGCAGGCGAAACTCGCAGCTGGCAAGGTTTATGGCGGTTTTGGTTTGCTTTGAAACTTCACAGGACGAGGCTGCAAGGAGCAGGAAAACCGGGAGGGATAGTTTAACAAACGGGTTTATCTTCATTCTGCAAAATTAGGTATTTTAGCAATCCCAAAACCCCAGGCCAATCCATGCGAACTTCAGTGACCGGTCTTGCCTCATTCCTGCTTAGCCTGGCTTTAAGTATGAACGCCATCGGCCAGGCCCATAAGAAAGAAAACAGTAAGCCTAATTTCATCATCATCCTGGCCGATGACCTTGGTTATGGTGAAACGGGATGTTACGGGCAAAAGCTCATCCGCACACCCAATATTGATAAAATGGCTGAACAGGGCATGAGGTTCACCGATTTTTATGCAGGCAGCACGGTTTGCGCCCCATCGCGCTGCTGCCTGATGACAGGTTTGCATACCGGGCATTCACAGATCCGCGACAACCTCGAGATCGGGCAATGGGACGAGTATTTGGGTCAGGCCCCTCTTGAACCTAACACCTTGACCCTCGGACTGATGCTCAGGCAAGGCGGTTATAAAACGGCCTGTATCGGCAAATGGGGATTGGGAGGCCCGGGGTCCACAGGAGTTCCCGGTAAACAGGGTTTTGATTTCTTCTTCGGCTACCTCTGCCAGCGTCAGGCCCATAACCATTATCCCTCCTATCTCTGGTACAACAATGAAAAGATGCTGACAGGGAACCCCGAATTCAGCCCTCACCAGAAATTAAGCGGGGATCCCAAAAACCCGGGCAGTTATAAAGAATACAAGGGCACGTCTTATGCCGATGAACTGTTCACCGATGAAGCCCTGAATTATATCAAATCCCATAGGGATTCGGCATTTTTTTTACTGCTGACTTACACCCTGCCCCACCTGGCTTTGCAGGTTCCCGACAGCTACCTTTATGGATACCGCAACCTCATGGATGATAAGCCCTATACGGGCCAGATGGGATACCTTCCGTCGCAGTACCCTCATGCCACCTACGCTGCCATGATCAGTGCACTGGATGAGGCGACAGGGAAGATACTGAAGGCACTTGAAGAGAACCACCTCGATTCGAATACCTGCGTGATCTTTACCAGCGATAACGGGGCGACCTTCAGCCTGGGGGGAGCCGATCCTGCCTTTTTTAAAAGCAACGGCCCGCTCAGAGGCGGCAAGGGGAGCCTGTACGAAGGAGGCATAAGGGTTCCTTTCATAGCCTGGTGGCCGGGGAAGATCAGGGGAGGGCAGCTTTGTTCAACCCCCTATGCTTTCTGGGATATCATGCCTACTCTTGCCCAGCTCGCGCATATTGAAGGACCTCAGAACACCGACGGCATCTCCTTTGCCCCGGTGCTGAACGCTGCAAAAAATCCGCAGGTACATGAATTCCTCTACTGGGAGTTTTCAAGCTCGGGCGGCAACCAGGCGATCAGGGCGGGGAAGTGGAAAGAAGTCAGGAAAGATGTGATCACCGACCCCATGAGATCGCCCGAACTGTATGATCTTTCGCTCGATCCTGGCGAGAAGTTCAATGTGGCCGGGCAGCATCCCGAGATCATCGAGAAGATGAAAGAGTATGCCAAAAAGAGGATCCCCACGGCCCGGCACGAGTGGAATTTCATTCACAACTAGACCCGTAATTTGTACATGGTACATGGTACATGGTACATTCTTAATATTCGTCCCAGCTTTTGATCTCGATATCACCTGGCTTCAGAAGGCAGAAGGCCATGATAAACGCATTGGCCAGGTTGGCATTGGTGATGAGGGGAATATTGAAATCTATCGAAGTACGGCGGATGAGGTAATCGTTGTTGAGCTCGCTGCGTGAAAGATTCTTGGGTATGTTGATTACCAGGTCTATCTTTCTTTCCCTGAGGTAATCCACGATGTTAGGTTTCAGGTCTTCGTCGGGCCAGTGAAGTACAGTGGACGAGATGTCGAAGGATTTCAGGAACTCGGCGGTGCCCGGGGTGGCATACAGGTTATAACCAAGCTCGGCCAGTTTGCGGCAGCCTTCCAGCAGGGTGGTCTTTGCTTTTGCAGGCCCGGTTGACAGCATGATGTTTTTACCCGGGATCCTGTAGCCCACGCTTAGCATGGCTTTTAATATGGCTTCATAAAAGGTATCGCCTATGCAGCCCACCTCGCCTGTGGAAGCCATGTCGACTCCAAGCACGGGATCGGCCTTGCTTAATCTTGAAAACGAGAACTGGGGAGCCTTTACCCCGATGTAATCCAGGTCGAACAGCGATTTATCGGGTTTTTCAAAAGGGAGCCCGAGCATCACCTGGGTGCCTATCTCGATAAGGTTTGTTTTCAGGACCTTCGACACGAAGGGAAATGACCTTGATGCTCGCAGATTGCATTCTATGACCTTGATGTCGTTGTTCTTGGCCAGGAACTGTATATTGAACGGACCGGTGATATTAAGGGATCCTGCAATATCGCGGCTGATCCTCTTTATCCTTCTTACGGTTTCGATATACAGTTTCTGGGGAGGGAACACTATGGTAGCATCCCCCGAATGAACGCCTGCGAATTCCACATGTTCCGAGATGGCGTATACTATGATCTCCCCTTTGCGGGCCACAGCGTCGATCTCGATTTCCTTGGCTTCCTGTATGAACTCCGAAACCACCACGGGATGCTCCTTCGAGACTTTGGCCGCCAGTTTAAGGAAATATTCAAGCTCGTTGATGTTCGAAACCACGTTCATGGCAGCACCCGAAAGCACGTACGAAGGCCGCACCAGGACTGGGAAATCTACTTTTTCGGCAAATTCATAAATATCTTCCAGGCTGGTAAGTTCCTGCCAGCGGGGCTGGTCGATATCCAGGGTATCGAGAAGCGAGGAGAATTTATGCCTGTCCTCGGCCCTGTCGATATCTATGGGTGAGGTCCCCAGCACCGGCACACCCTGGGCATGCAGCCTCAGGGCAAGGTTGTTGGGGATCTGCCCTCCCATCGAAATGATCACCCCGGCCGGGTTTTCAAGGGCAATGATATCCATAACCCTTTCAAACGAAAGCTCGTCAAAATACAGCCTGTCGCAAAGGTCATAATCGGTGCTTACCGTTTCGGGATTATAATTGATCATCACCGACCGGTAGCCGGCCTTTTGAACTGTGCTGAGGGCATTCACGCTGCACCAGTCGAACTCGACCGAGCTGCCAATGCGGTATGCCCCTGAACCCAATACGATGACGGCCCTCTGCAATGAAGAAGCGTCGGCCGCATAATCAATGTCGTTTTCGGTTCCTCCGTAGGTCATGTACAGGTAATTGGTCACAGCGGGATATTCGGCGGCAAGCGTATCGATTTGTTTCACCACGGGCAGGATACCGCGGCCGATGCGGTGTTCCCTCACCGTGAGCATATCCCTGCCGACCTCGGTCTTATCGTGTTTGAGGATCAGCCTGGCGATCTGGAAATCTGAAAATCCCATCCTCTTTGCTTCTTTCAGCAGTTCATCCTGCAGTTCCCCCAGGCTTTGGACCTGTGAAAGGCTGTGGCTGAGGCGGAATATATTCTGAAGCTTGTACAGGAACCACCGGTCGATCCGGGTAAGTTCCCATATGCGGTCTACTGTGAACCCCGCTTCCAGGGCCTGGGCTATCACGAAGATCCTCATGTCGGTAGGTTCGGTGAGTTCGGTTTCTATGGCCTCGACTTCGAGGTCCTTGTTGCCGACAAACCCGTGCATCCCCTGCCCTATCATCCGCAGTCCTTTCTGAATAGCTTCTTCAAACGTGCGGCCTATCGCCATGATCTCGCCCACGCTTTTCATGCTTGAGCCTATCTGTTTCGACACCCCGCTGAACTTGCCAAGGTCCCAGCGGGGGATCTTCACAACGATATAATCCAGGGCCGGTTCAAAAAAAGCCGAAGTGACTTTGGTCACCGAGTTTTTCAGTTCGTGAAGTCCGTAACCGAGTGCCAGTTTTGCTGCTATGAATGCCAGGGGATAGCCTGTTGCCTTGGATGCCAGGGCCGATGACCTCGACAAGCGGGCATTAACCTCTATCACCCGGTATTCCTCCGAATCAGGGTTGAGGGCATACTGTATATTGCATTCGCCTATGATGCCGAGATGCCTTATCACTTTTATCGAAAGATCCCTTAGCTTGTAGTATTCGGCGTTGGTGAGGGTTTGCGAGGGAGCCACCACTATGCTTTCGCCCGTATGGATTCCCAGGGGGTCGAAGTTTTCCATATTGCAAACTGTGATGCAGTTATCATGACGATCGCGAACGACTTCGTATTCAATTTCCTTCCAGCCCTTGAGGGATTCTTCGACGAGGATCTGTGGGGAGTAAGAGAAAGCTTTCTCTGCTGCGATCTGCAGTTCCTCTTCATTCCCACAGAAACCGCTGCCCTGTCCGCCCAGGGTAAAGGCTGCCCGGATTATTATGGGGAAGCCTATTTTGGCTGCCGCCTCAAGGGCCGCCCCGCTTGAATCCACGGCAAAGCTGGCCGGTGTTTTAACACCGATCTCCATGAGCCGGCCCACGAACCTTTCGCGGTCTTCGGTGTCGATGATGGTCTGGACCGGGGTCCCGAGCACAGTGACCTTATGTTTTTCGAGCACACCGGCCTGGAAGAGCTTCACCCCGCAGTTCAGTGCGGTTTGACCTCCAAATGCCAGGAGTATGCCGTCGGGTTTCTCCTTTTCGATCACCCTTTCTACGAATTCGGGGGTGACGGGCAGGAAATACACCTTATCAGCGATCTCTTCCGAGGTTTGTATGGTGGCAATGTTCGGGTTGACCAGTACAGTGGTAATGCCTTCCTCTTTCAGGGCTTTCAGGGCCTGGGATCCCGAATAGTCGAACTCGCCGGCTTCCCCTATTTTAAGGGCGCCTGAGCCGAGGATGATCACTTTGCGGATGCTTTCTTTTATAGTGTTTTTCGTCATTTCGAAGCGCCTTTCTGCATCAGTCTGTAAAATTCTTCAAACAGGAACCTTGTATCGTTGGGGCCTCCCGAGGCTTCGGGGTGAAACTGGGTTGAAAAGAAGGGTTTTGTTTTATGCTTTATCCCTTCGTTGGTATTGTCGTTCAGGTTTATGAAATAAGGTTCCCAATCGGGTCCCAGGCTCAGGTTGTCCACGGCAAAGCCATGGTTCTGGCTGGTAATGAAAGCACGGTCGGTTCCGTTCTGAAGCACCGGCTGGTTGTAACCGCGGTGCCCGTACTTAAGCTTATAGGTTTTTGCGCCCCCGGCAATCGACAGCAGCTGGTTCCCGAGGCAGATGCCGAATACCGGAGTGTCCCTTTGAAGTGCTTTTGCAACATGGCTGATGGTTGCCTCGCACATTTGGGGATCGCCCGGGCCGTTCGACAGTACCAATCCGCCGTAATCCTCCTTTGTGAAATCATAATCCCAGGGAACCCTTTTTACGGTGAGCCCGAGGTCGATCAGGCAGCGCAGAATATTGTTCTTAACACCGCAGTCGACAAGAATGACTGTTTGATCGCTCCCCTTGTAAATTAAAGGTTTTGGAATGCTCACCATGGATACCAGGTTGTCAAGGTTCGGATCATAAAAGCCGATGTCGCCTTCGGCAGGCGAGACCAGCATGCCCAGCATGGTCCCTTTTTCGCGGAGGTGCTTTGTGAGTGCTCGGGTATCGATGCCGTAAAGTCCCGGGATATCGTATTCGCGCAGCCAGTCAGAAAGGCTTTTCATGGCATTCCAGTGGCTGTAGTCAACCGAATAATCTGAGATTACAAGGCCTGTGATGTGTACATGGTCAGATTCAAAGAACCTTGAGATTCCATTTTCGAACCTGTCGCGGGGCACACCGTAATTCCCTATCAGCGGGAAGGTAAGGACCAGGATCTGGCCCTTGTACGACGGATCGGTGAGGCTTTCGGGGTAGCCGGTCATGGCGGTGTTGAACACCACTTCCCCTGCGACGGAGCGGTCGGCGCCGAATTGCTTCCCTTCAAGCCTGGTACCGTCGTCCAGGATCAGGTAATTTTTATTGTTCATTCCATGCCAGTTTAATAAATACTGTTTCAAAGGCAGCGATGCTGAAGTCTTCGCTAACCGGTTTGATCTCTTCGCCCAAAACGTTCAGCTGGGTCGCCTTTTTAAGCATGCGGGCTGCTGTGCCGGTGCCCTGGAGTTTCAGCAGGGCCAGGGGGTTGAAAGTACAGGCATGGCCTGATGTTTCGCGCAACTGATATACCACTCCCTTGTGGTCGTCGGCAGGTAAAGCGTTTACAAGAAGCAGGTTCCGGGGGATCTCATCCATAAACGCCATACGGGCCGCTTTGTTGTTTTCTTTTTCCCGGGCGGGCAGGACCCGGCTCAGCAAGGGGATCCTGTTACTCCATGCAAAACGGGCGGCTTCATCGTTTGAGCCTGCTGTGGGTCCTGAGGTTAGCAGGTAAGTCCATTTCAGTTCCCCTTCCTGGCTCGCGAGGAAATTCGTGGTCCAGTAATTGTTAAGGACCCAGGAATACACCACGGGGGCCGGTTTGCTCACGACGGCCGAAAATTTACCGAGGTTGATATCCCCAAGCTCAACCACCGGGATCTCAGGCGAAACAAAAACTATATGGCAGCTGTCGTCGGTAAGTGAGACATAATTCTGTATCCCCTGCCAGTCGGTGGCCGATCCGTTGATCTGGTCTTTTCCCGCTTCCACCGTGGCCCCGGCGACTTCGAAGTATACCTTGTTTTCTTTCTTCATATTGAAAGGGAAGGAGATATAAACTCCTTCGGGATTGGTAACAGCCAGTTTTTTCATGGAATACCTGAACTCGATCTTCTTCTCGGTTTTGTACAGCCTCAGCTCGCATTGTATTCCTCCTTCATTTGCACAGGCCTTAAGCTGCCCTGTAAGTGTAAGGCTGGTCCATACAGGCCCTTCGGTTACCCCCGAGACTTTGATGCTGTCCCAGCTCACCCGTTTGTATTCGTCGAGATGCCCGTTGGATATCTGTTCCCGGTTAGTTCCAAGAGTTTCGTATATAAACTCCCCGAAGCCGTATTTAGCCGATCTGTCAACAAGATCACGATGTGCATCCTTGTCGAAAAGAGAGTTTATCTTACCCGTTGCCGGATCAATCTTAAGGGAATACCACTGGTTTTCAAGGCTGCCGTTAAACTTCACGGTACCCGGGCGTTTCAACGGTTCGACCGAGGCCACGATACGGTAAGAACTGTATCCCATAGGGGGCACCTCATCGGCATAAAGGGTCCAGTAACTGCCTTCGGGCCTGTCGCTCCAGGCCTGGGTCTTGACTTCTCTATTCATGGCATCAAGAATTTTAAACTGCCTGTCGTTGGGGAGCACCTGGTGGTCAATGTAAAGGTTCACATTAGTGCTCCTGCTCCAGTTCAGGGTATTGATCACCGCAACCGAAGCTTCCCCCTTGTAAGCGGGCAAATAATCCTGCACACAGCCCATGACTTCTTCCCTGAGTATCCTGTTCTTCTTTACTGCTTCCCAGGTATATGAAAGTTTTTCGCCAAGCTGGACCACGCTATTTTCGCACAAAGGGTCGCTGATGCTTTCGGCTGCGCCAAAGGTATGTTCGTCGTAAAAGGCCAGGTCTTCCGATATCTGCTGCTGCAGTTCAGCCAGGTGAGGGCTGAGCTCTGCGCCCATGATCGCTGCCATGGACATCAAGCCGTTATTGGCAATAAAGTCGGGATGGGCCAGGCGGGTATAGGAGGTCGTGAGGGCCGATGAACCGAAGCCGTCAATCCACCAGTCGGGCCAGGCCCCGTGGATCACAGGCAGTTCCAAAGCATGTTTGGCTTTGACCTGTTCCAGGAATTCCGAAATGGTCGCCAGCCTGAGTTCCGGCCATACGTAGGTCTCGTTCCATTCTTTAACGATATTGCAGGCTGTGGTCGACGGAGGTGAATTATCGGTAAAATACCCGCTGAACTGTATGGCGTACTCATTAAAAGGGTAGCCTTTCGCACTGATGTCGGCAAGGTGGTTGAACAGGTTCTTCTCCAGGGCTTCGGTGCTGCTGATGATGCCCAGGGTATTGCCCCACATGTAATGCTCGGGGCGGTTCACCATGATCCTTTTGCCCGAGGGACTTTCCCACCAGAAGGTAGTGGGCCTGTCGAAAGGCTTCCGGGCCCTGTCGGTGTTCTGCCCCATATTCAGGTAGGAGATCCCTGCCCCGCTCAGGTAATCGGCAAGGCACCAGGGCACACCATTAATATCATCCTGCATGGCAGTTCTTACTTTGAAACCCATGCTGCGGAATAAATTCACGGGCTGAAGGGAAGCGGCAATGGTAGGCTCATCCCCAAGGTCTGATGAGTTCAGGTAAAGCCCTGTAAGTTCTATCCTGCCTTCGGCCGCCCTGCGCTTCAGCCTCTCAAGCTGGGCTGCAGGCCTAGTTTTGATGTATTCGTTCAACGCCCAGGAGGTCTCGCAGGTCCACCTGAACCTGGCCGCATCGGGCAGTGAATCAGTCTGGTCGCAGTAATCCAGCGCATAGTCGATATACCGGAGGTGCTCGGGTAGAATCTCCGTTTGCGGCCTGGTATACCCTATATCGGTATGGGCATGTTCAACAAAATAGATCTTCCACGGCCTCACCGGAGAACAGCTGACCTCTTTTTCCACGGTGGCCGAACCTTCCATCTTTATTTTCACGAGCTCCCTGCCCGGCGCTTTGGTCACCGGGAACAGCAGCCTCACGGCAGAATACCCCGGCTGGACCGTGAAGGAGGTGGTCATTCCGTCGGACTGTTCAATGGTGGTTTTTAGGGGGTCGCCAAGATGTACAAAACCGGCAATAACAGAAAAGTAATTTATTTTCTGGGCTCCGCGGATGACAGCCTCCTGCTGAAACAGCGATATTTTTTCTGCAACACCGGCTTCGAAAGTCATGTACCAGCTTGAACTGCCAGCCGATTCCCCGACAAGCCTGAGGTTTTGCCTTTCTCCTTTTTTTATCAATGCCGATGGCATTGTAAGAAAGGCATAGCCCATGGGATCATCATATTTATCAAGCATGGTGGTTCTGAATGTGAGGGAAACACCTCCCGCTCCATTGACCGTCCAGGTTTTTTTTTCCGAAACTACAGGGTTGGAAAACTCAAGGCAGTACCTGCCGTTAAGGAACAACTTGTAAGAATGGGAGTCGGGATTAGCATCTATTCCGAATATCCACACGAACTGGACCTCATCGGAAGAAAGGACCGGAGGGACTTTCTCGGTTTCCCATTCAATATAACGGGTCGAATCCTGGGAGCGCAGTAGCAGTGAAGTCCTCACCTCCGGGTCGGGGGAATGATACCCGAAACCGCCTCCCCTTAGAGAGTGTTCCCAGCCCATAAACAAGGCAGGAGGGCCCGGGCTTGTTTGTTTTGCAGCAAACAGGCCTTGTGAAGCCAGGAGCAGGGCCTGTATGAGGTACAAGGATGTCTTACTCATGGAACAGCATTTGTTTGTTCACCAGGGTTTTTGGCATCCCGGGGCTCTCGATATACAACTGCAGCTCAGCGCTGCCTGTCCTCTGCAGGTATTCCACCCTGATCGGGTGATATCCCTCGTTGAGGCCCCTTTCAAAGCTTTTTTCCTGCAAGGAATGCAATCCGTCGTTATCAATAACCTGCATATCATCCAAAAACAGCTTGCTTCCGTCGTCGGAAGCAAGAGTGAACTTGTACAATTCCCGTTTGGGGACTTTGATGTAACCGAAAAAATACATTGCGAAGTTCTCGTTGCGCTTTTTCGGGGCCAGGGTGATGGTATCCACTACCCCGAAATACCATTGCTGCAATTTTTTAAAGTTCGGCATCTTATCCCATTCTCCTTCAAAATAACGGTATGAAAGCCCGGGCTTGAGACCAGAAACAGCTCTTGCAAAAAAGGGAATTTTCGCGGCATAGTGCCTGCTGCTGGTTCCGCTCACAGGTTTGCCGTCCCTGAAACACCTTGCATTCACAGTACATTCACGGTAGATGTTAAGCGGTCCCTTGTAAATAATTCCGCTATCGACGGGCTTTATGGAATCGCTGACCTGGAACCTTATCTCGACATTCGGTCGGGATGAAGCCAGGGTCACGGTCACCGAATCAACCAGGCTTGAGAAATCGGAGAGGATCTCGGGGGGATCCGTAAAATCAGGTTCCCCTTTAAATTCAAGCACAATGACTGAATTGACCGTGTCGGGCGCGGTTTTGGGAAGTGCAATGGAGATTGCGTCATTCTTTCTTGTTGTGTTGAGCGATGGGTGCTTTATATCGGACAACACGAAAGCCTTGCTGACTTTGTTAAGGCAGCCGTCGATTGTCAGTTTACCGTTTGCCGGCCAGTCAAACACATGCAGGTAAAGCCTGAACCCGTTTTTCGTGGTTTTCATAGTACACCGGCCCCAGGGTGTCGAACTGATGGGGCTGGCCTTGGTGCCGTAAACAGCCTCGGAATTAAGTTCCATCCACCTGCCTATACCCCTCAGCCTTTCGGTGCTTTCCTTCGGGAATATGCCTTCGGCTGTGGGTCCCACATTCAAAAGGTAATTACCGCCTTTTGAAGCTATGTCGCTGAGCATCCTGATAATCTCTTTCAGACTTTTAAAATTTTTGTCCTGGCTGTTATAACCCCAGTGGTCGTTCATGGTCATGCAGGTTTCCCAATCCGTTCCCGGGAGGCCGGTAGCGGGGATCTGCTGCTCGGGAGTACCGAAATCACCCCCAAACATCCCTTTTTTGGTGAGGCCTTCCATATCGAGCCTTCCTGCCCCTACCCTGTTGTTGATTATAATTGAGGGCTGAAGGCTTCTCACGTAATTATAAAGATCAAGGCCCCGGGCCTGGTTCCATGTCGGCTCCCACTCACCGTCAAACCAAAGGACACCGATCTCCCCGTACCTTGTAAGCAGTTCTTTGAGTTCGGCTTTCATATAGGCAACATATTTATCATACTCGGCATCGTCAATGGCCCTGTCTTTTTCCCATTCCCTGCGGGGCAGGTAATCGGGATGGTGCCAGTCCATAATTGAGTAGTATAAGCAGAATTTCAGACCGTATTTCCTGCAGGCATCGGCAAGTTCCTTTAAAGGATCCCTGTGAAAAGGCGTTTTCATGATGCAGAAATCAGTTTGCTTTGTGTCGAACATGCAAAAGCCGTCATGATGCTTGGAAGTGATAACGATGTATTTCATTCCGGCATCCCTGGCAGCTTTCACCCATTCATCGGCATTAAAATTCACAGGGTTGAACCGCGAAACGAACTGATCATAGGTATCCAGGGGTATCCGGGCCGAGGTCCTGATCCATTCGCCATAATCCGTCTGGCCGTTCCAGGTACCGGCAGGCACAGCATAAAGTCCCCAGTGAATAAACATTCCAAAGCGGGCATCGCGCCACCATTGCATGCGTTCATCGTGCCCCCCCAAAGTTTCTTTCTGGGCGGCAAGTTTCACGAGAAAACAAAAAGACAGGAGAATCAGAATTAATGATCTTTTCATTGTTATATTTGTTTGTTGAATTCAATATAATCGAGGCGATAAAATTATAAAATCTGACCATTGGAAACTAACATCATGTGGATCAAAAGACTGCTTTGTTCATTACTTTTTATTCTTTTGCTGAAAACATTGAGCGGGGCGGTCATCCTACCTTCGGTTTTTTCAAATCATTTGGTATTGCAGCAATTCAGCTGGGTAAATCTTTGGGGGCGGGCCGATCCCGGGGAGGGGATCTCGATTGTTACCAGCTGGGATAAGAAATCCTATTCGGTTCAGGCCGACAAGGCAGGTCAATGGAAGCTTAAGTTTTTTTCGGGCGGGCCGGGCGGACCCTATTCCATAAGTTTTACCGGGAAAAACAAGCTGGAACTTAAAGATGTCATGGTTGGAGAGGTCTGGATCTGCAGCGGCCAGTCCAATATGGAGTTTACCTTTAAGAATCTGGGAGGATGGAAATATTTTCCTGAACTTAAAAAGAGTTTCGACACGGCCAATTTATATAAGATGAGGCTTTGCACCATCGGCAAGCAGGTCTCACTTAAACCTTCCGATTCCTGCCAGACTGAATGGAAGATCGCCGACTCTTCCTCGGTGCTGGACTTCAGCTCAACCGCTTTTTATTTCGGCCTGGAGATTTACAGGAAATTCAAAGTCCCCGTGGGGCTCATCGTTTCAAGCTGGGGCGGGACCCCTGCCGAAGCCTGGACCCCTGATGAATGGCTAAGGTATACTCCCGGCCTGCCGTTTTACCTTAACCACCCGAATAATCCCGAATGGGAAGCCTCTGCCCCTTCGGTTTTATTCAACGGAATGATTTATCCGCTTCGCAATTACAGCATAAGGGGATTCATCTGGTACCAGGGAGAATCGAACCGTTACGACTGTGACCTGTATGCTTCTCTTTTTACAACCATGATAAAGTCCTGGCGCAAATACTGGGGGCAGTATGAGCTGCCTTTTTATTTTGTGCAGATCGCACCTTTCGATTATCATGATTACGATGAAGCAAGCGGTTATCTGAGGGAAGCCCAGGAAAAAGCTCTTAAGCTGGAAAATACGGGAATGGCTGTAACGCTTGATATCGGGAACCTCAGCGACATCCATCCGAAGAAAAAGCAGGAAGTGGGCCGCCGCCTGGCTTCAATGGCCCTGGCCAAAACATATACCCTGTCCTCCGACAAATCCATTTTAAGTCCTGCGTACTGGTTTTCAAGAAAAGAGGGCGACGGGATCCAGGTGTATTTTAAGAACAGTGAGATCCTGTACGGGAACAACGATCATCTTACCGGGTTCAGGATTGCAGGCAGGGATCTGATTTTCAAACCGGCCCACGCAGTGATCATGGGCAACTCCGTGATGCTGAGCAACAAGGAGGTGCCCGATCCTGAATACATAAGGTATGCATTCAGAAACACTGATACTGCTTCGGTTTTTGACAACTGGGGTTTGCCGGCCGGCTCTTTCAGAACCGACAGCCTCAGGATAAACTACAGGGAGGTTAATGTTTCGGCAGCCTTCAATCCGGTTTTAAAAAACTGGAAAGTCAGGTTGAACTGTTCCGACCCTACTGCTGCAATTCATTATACTACCAACGGGAGCCTGCCAGGGCTTACCTCAGCCGTTTATACCGACACTTTGAAAATTGATGCCGCATGCCATCTGAACGCAATGGCCATGCTTCATGATGTTCCTGCACAATCCACAGCCTCGGTAAACCTTGTTAAACATGAAGCGCTGGGATGTAAAGTCGCTTTCGTTGATCAGCCTTCCGATAAATACAGGGGGAATGAATACACGCTCACCGATGGGATCAATGGCAGTGAAAACTTCCGCGACGGGCGCTGGCTGGGATTTCAATCGGCAGACCTCCAGGCTGTGATCGACCTGGGGCAGGAAAAACTGATAAATTCGGTAAAGCTCAATTTCCTTGTAAATACGGCTTCATTTATATTCCCCCCTGTGTTGGTTGAGATCTATACAAGCCTTAACGGAACCAAGTTCGACAAAGCCGGCAATTTCAAACCCCGGCCCCCCGATTCCTCGTCGGTCCATGCAATGGCCTCAATAATATCTGTAACAGCCGGTAACATCAGCCGCAAGGCAAGATATGTAAAGATTATTGCAAAGAATCAGAACACAAACCCTCCCTGGCATTTTGCCGCAGGGCAAAAATGCTGGCTTTTTGTTGATGAGGTTGAGTGCAGGTGAAAATCCGAACCTTTAGCTGGAAATTTTAAACATTGAAAGAAATTCTGTTCGAATTCCTACAGTTTAAACTCAACAAGAGCCAGATTCTGAGTATCAACGACCAGGTTTGTGCCACCTGCCAGGGGCTGAGATTCATTAAGCCAGGTGTTATCAGGCAACTGAACGCCGCCATTTCCGGTTACGCATCTGCCCATCTTCCATATGGTTCCGCCGGTAGAAGGTTTATTGTTTCCCTGGTAAATGATCTGAATAATGTCGCTTGGATGGTAGGTTACCAGGTTGACATTATTAAGAGGTACCGAAAACCTGAAAACCGAACCTAATGCATAGATGTTAATTGTAAGACTTGCCATGAGAATAGAATTTAAAGGTTAATTTTAACACCACTAAAATAAGTAACATTTGATAAAAAGCAATGTTTTTCGTTAAAGATTTTATTTTTTATATCTTTGATCCTTAAATGAATTAACAGACAATTCCATGTGGCGCCGAAATTATGCTATGTTATTGTTGGTATTTGTTGCTGTTTTTCAAATACCTGCCGCCAATGCTCAGAATGATTTGAGTGAAAAACCAGCTTACTCATTTCATATAAGAAACTGGCTTCCGAATTCCAATGCGCCTGCAAGCATTTATTGTATTGCGCAAACACCCGACGGTTACTTATGGCTTGGAAACGAGTTCGGGCTTTGGAGGTTCGATGGAATGTATTTCACCAATCTTAGTTCAAATTCTTCAGGTCTTTTCAAAAATCAGGATTGCAATGCCCTTTTTCTCACCCACGACAGCACACTTATAGCTGGGTTTACCAAGGGATTGATACTGACATACAAGAACCACAAATGGAGCATGCTGGATTCAAAGACCGTGTTCCTTGAAAAAGACATAACAGCAATTGCCGAGGACAGCCAACATAATCTCTGGATTGGTCTTGCTGGCAATGGAGTCATGTGTTATAACAGGAAGACCAGCAAAATTTTTTCTGTCAGTGAAGGACTGTGCAATAACGGGATTAATTTAATCCTCCCAGGTAAAGGAGACGATGTGTGGATTGGCACAGATAACGGGCTCTGTTTGATAGGGAAAGATGGATTAAATAATTACGGCATTAAGGAAGGATTGTCTCATCCCAACATTAACGGCTTGTGGATAGACGAGGAAAATACGATGTGGATCGGCAGTGCCGATGGTCATTTGTATTACATGACAAACGGCAGGATACAGTCCTGGGACGACAAACAGGGTAAAATTAAAAGCTGCATAAAACAAATCACTGGGTTTGGTAAAAACACCCTTGCAATAGCTACTGAAGGGCAGGGTATTATCATGCTGAATACAAAAACAAGCAAGTCGGAACAGCTTTGCGACTCGAAACATCTTTCTTCCAACCTGGTTTACTGTCTTTTTAAGGACAGGGAGGAAAACCTTTGGGCCGGAACGATAGCGTCAGGGCTTTCAAGGATAAGGATCAGTCCCATACACCTTTTGAACAGTTCCAACGGGCTGTCGGGCAACTTCATCACATCCATTATCCAGTCGGCCGACGGTAGTATATGGGTCGGGAATTCAACTGGCGGACTTGACAGGATCAGGGATAACAGGATTGAAAAGATGGGCTCAAAATTAGGTCTCGGCAATAAACCCATCTATACTTTAGCTACGGATAATAAAAACAATATCTGGATCGGCAGCCAGACTTCACTGATAAAATTTGACGGGAAAACCACTGAACATTTTAATGAAAAACAGGGTCTGATTTGTTCTAAATTCTGGTCACTTTTACTGGCTAAGGACGGGAGACTCTGGATAGGGACCCCCGAGGGCATATTTATATTTAAGGATGGCAAGGTAGCTTCGGTAATGACCACCAGGGAAGGCTTGCCGAGTAATAAAATCCGCTGCTTTCTTGAAGACCGTAAGGGATTTATATGGGTAGGCACAGAGAATGGCGGGCTTGCCAGGATTAAAGACGGTAAGATCAAATCCTATGGGGCTAAACAGGGTCTGCCCGATAACAGCATACTTTGCTTACACCTGGATTCGCTTAACAACATCTGGATTGGCACTGCCCATGAGGGCCTGGTGAGCCTGAATCCTGAAACGGAAACCTTTATCCCGGTCCCCACGGCCAAACTTTCATCCCTTATCGGGTATATTTTCCAGGACAAGTCGGGGCATATCTGGTTTGCCGAAAACGGAGAACTTATATCGGTAAAATTCAGCAACCTGCTGGGTGTACTCAAGGATAAAAAGATGCCCTTGTTATTGCAAACGTTTACCATGGATACAGGTTTGCTAATGGGAGTATTTCCGGGAGCATGCAAACTTAAAAACGGTCAGTTCTGGTATCCAAGCCCGGCAGGGATCGAGCTTATTGATCCTGAGAATGCATGGAGCTGGAACAGCAGGCCGGTACCCCTGATCGACTCCCTGCTGATCAACAACAGGTCACTGGTCAACCAGGAGGTGTACACGGTAGACGCAGGCCTGATGCGCTTTGAAATCCATTATACCGCACCTTCATTCATCTCCCCCGAGGGGCTTTCATTCCGCTACCGGCTTAAAGGATTTGACAGGGATTGGGATACTGCGGGAGCAAGGCGCACTGCCTATTATACCAATGTGCCCCCGGGAAATTACACTTTCGAGGTACAGGTTTTTAATAACCTTGGTGAATTATCCCCTGCGACTGCAAGTATAAAAATTCAGGTGCTTCCATTCTTTTACCAGACCTGGTGGTTTATTCTGCTTTGTATTTTAGCCGGGCTTGCGGTGGTCATCCTGATCGTGGAATACCGTATCAGGTCTGTCAGGGAGAAAAAGCTGGAAGCCCTGGTCGAAGCCCGCACAGAGGAAATTAAAAAGCTGAATGAACAGCTTGAACAGAAAGTACTGGACAGGACGGCCCAGCTTGAAGCTTCCAACAAGGAACTCGAAGCATTTTCATATTCCGTTTCACATGACCTTAAGGGACCCGTTCGCAGGATCGACAGCATAACCAGGGCTTTTATCGAAGATTATTTTTCAACCCTGGATGAAACCGAGAAGGACTTTTTGAAGAAGATCACCGAATCGGCTGGTTCGATGAACGTACTTATTGATGAATTGCTAAAGCTTTCGAGGATTGTAAGGCATGATATCGATAAAATGCAGGTAAACCTCAGCAAAATAGTCCTTGAGATCAATCAGGAGATCAGGAAACTGAATCCCGGCCGCAAAGTTCACCTGATGATACAGGAAGGACTGCTGGACTATTGCGACCCAAAACTTATGCGCATAGTTTTCCAGAATCTTTTTGACAATGCATGGAAATATTCCTCCAAGGAAAAGGAAGCCGTCATCGAATTCAGCCGGACCAAAAAGGATGGGAAAACGGTATACATGATAAGGGACAATGGTGTGGGGTTTGACATGACCTATTATGATAAACTGTTTACTCCTTTCCAGAGGCTGCACAGCGATGACCAGTTCACGGGAACCGGCATCGGGCTTGCCACTGTAAAACGAATACTCCTGAAGCATGGGGGGCTCATCTGGGCTGAAAGTGCTCCCGGGGAGGGTACGAAATTCTATTTCACTTTAGATTCAAGCTCGTTTTAAATAATCCCGGCTAAATGATAAAAATTAAGCTATTGCTTGTTGAGGATGATGAAACCGATGCGCTGCTTGTGATCAGGCAGCTGAAAAAGGATGGGTTTGAGGTTGATCATGTAAGGGTTAAAACCAGGCCCGATATGGAAGCTGAGCTGGACAATGGAGGATGGGATGTAGTGATCTCCGATTATGCCATGCCTGGGTTCAGCGGGCAGGAAGCCCTCAGGATTTTCAAATCAAGAAATCTCGATATCCCTTTTATCCTTGTTTCAGGAACAGTAGGTGAAGACCTTGCCGTGGATATTATGAAAGGCGGGGCTGATGATTATATGATGAAAAGTGCCCTGAACAGGCTGGGCCCTGCAGTTAAACGGGAACTGGAAGAGATGCAGGTAAGGGTTGAGAAAAAGCAGGCCCAGCAGGAGCTCATCATTGCCAAACTTGCAGCCGAAGAATCGAGCAGGGTTAAATCCTCGCTTCTTGCCAATATGAGCCATGAATTCCGCACACCCATGAACGGCATACTTGGATTTACTGAGATCCTGAGTACCACGATCACCGATGAATCCCAGAAAGGAATGGCGAACCACATCCTCACCTCTGCAAAGAGGCTTATGAGAACCCTTAATTCGATCATGACCTTTGCTCAACTTGATTCGGGCTACCACCTGAAACTGGTTAACGTTAACCTCACAGCCCTCCTGGAAGAATCAGTTGAAAGTGTAAGGGAAATGGCAAGGCAGAAACAACTTGCCATAAACTGCCGGATTTCGCCGGGTATATTTATCGAGTCGGACGAGCATCTTTTACAGACATCCATAGTAAATATTCTTGACAACGCGGTTAAATTCACCAACGAAGGCTCAATCGATGCCAGGCTGATGAAAGGGACGGCGCCATCAGAAGACATTATAATACGCATCAGTGATACGGGCATTGGCATCCCTGCCGAAAAGCAGGAGATGATCTTCGAGGAATTCAGGCAGGCCAGCGAAGGGTATAACAGGCCCTATGAAGGTAGCGGGCTCGGCCTTGCCATCACAAGAAAGTGCATGCACTTTCTCAATGGCAGGCTCAGTGTTGAAAGCGAAGTTGGAAAAGGCACCGCTTTCACACTGATGATCCCTGTAAAGCCCGGGCTGCATAAGGGAGATGAAAAAACAGAGATCAAAATGGCCAGCCCCAGGGCAAATTCCGGGTCCCGGGCTGAATCTCCCCTGCTGCTGCTGGTTGAGGACAATGATGCCAATATAGATCTTGTGAAATTGTTCCTGAAAAAAGACTACCGGCTTGATATTGCCAAAGACGGGCTTAGCGCCATTGAAATGACGAATAAAAACAGCTACGATTGCATTTTGATGGATATCAACCTGGGGCCCGGAATGGACGGGGGTGAAGCCATCGAACGCATACGGAAACACCGGGATTACCTTACCACTCCTATCATCGCCGTCACCGGTTACACCCTGCAGCAGGAAAAGGAAGCTATCCTAAAAAAGGGTGCCAACCATTACCTGCCCAAACCATTCAGCAAGGAACAGCTTAGCAAACAGCTGCAGCAGGTATTCCAGGGCTCCGTTAACGGATGAGTGTCACCTGTCCTTTGTTTGAAAGCTTTGTTTTGCCGGTTGTGCTGTAATAGATTATCCAGTTATAAACTTCCGGGGGGCAGGGTTTACCTTTGTATGTTCCGTCCCAGGCGGCATTTATATCGTTTGTCTCAAAAACAACCTGCCCCCAGCGGTCGAAAATCTGCAAGTTAAACTCTGTAATGTTTTCAGCCGGAAGCCCCAGTATCCTGAACCTGTCGTTAACACCGTCGTTGTTGGGCGTGAACGCATTGGGGATGTTCGGATGCACATAAACGGTAACCGTATCATAAAATTCATCCCCGGCACAGATCCTGGCATAAGCCACATAGGTGGTTGTTTCGCCCGGGGAGACAACCACGCTCTGGTCTTCCGAAATTTCAGTTCCAGCCTGGTACCAGCGGTAGCTTACTTTGTTTCCCGGTGTAAGAGGCTTCATATCATACATAATCGGTGCAATCTGGAAGCTGTCGGCAGTGGCGGGAGTATACTCCCATGCAACCTTGTTTGCCGTCCATGAAGTGGCATTATGGCCTGGTACGGCAAAACCTACATACCCGTTGCCGTTCTGTACCCCAAGAGTCGCGGCATTTCCAAGCCAGCTGCAGAAAGGTTTTTTCATGATATGGTTCTCAATGGTATTGCTGCCTTCATTCAGGATGATCTGGAAGGTTGCAGCTGAGTCGAGGCAGTTATAAACGGGACAATCGCACCACATTACGATCAGGCTGCGGCCGGGTTCTTTTCCTATTGTCTGGTAAAAAATATATGGGCTCCCGGCAGGCATAGGGAACAAGTCGGAAAAAGGACCCAGTATGCAGTTTTTCGGGTTGTAATCGGCGCTGCTTGGTACGGCGAAGGGCTGTCGCATTCCTTTGGCGTTCGTATTGGGGCTGAAACTGATCCAGCCGTTGGCCCCGATATAAAACTGGGTAAACCGGTTCCCGAAGAAAGAAAACGAAAAACCTATCGGGAATGGCCCTTCCACCCCGTCATCCGTAGTATTGATCCCGATGCCAACCATACCGTATGTGGCTGTGAGCGTGACAGGGACTCCCGGGTTGATCGTATCGTCAACACCTGCGCTGAGCTGGGAAAAAGCCCAGAGGGGAAAAAGAAGCAAAATAAATATTAATTTCAGTTTTCCCATTCGGGCAGAGCTGTTGAGATTAAAACTGATGCAAGATGCAGGATGCAAGATGTTAGTTGCAAAGATCAACAATTTACCGTAAAAATTAATACTTTTGTAATTCATTGCTAATTCATAACGTTTCCGGTATTATAAAATTTTTTAACTATGAAAAAAGATACTGCACTTTTTAACATCATTAAAAAGGAGCTCCACCGCCAGAGCAGCGGGATTGAACTGATCGCATCCGAAAATTTCGTCAGTGACCAGGTATTAAAGGCTATGGGTTCATGTTTGACCAACAAATACGCCGAAGGTTATCCCGGTAAAAGGTATTACGGTGGCTGCCAAAACGTTGACGAATCGGAACAGCTTGCCATCGACCGGGCGAAGACTCTTTTCAATGCTGCCTGGGCTAATGTACAGCCGCATTCAGGAGCCCAGGCCAATATGGCTGTCCTTATGACGGTTTTAAAACCCGGAGACACTTTTATGGGACTTGATCTGGCCCACGGAGGCCACCTTTCACACGGTTCTCCCGTAAACTCATCAGGTATTTTTTACAAGGCTGTCGGGTACCAGGTCGAGCAAAGCACAGGCGTGATCGATTACAATAAAATGGAAGCCCAGGCCCTGCAGGTCAGGCCAAAGATGATCATTGCAGGCGCCTCGGCATATTCCCGTGACTGGAACTATAAGAGGATGCGTGAGATAGCCGATAAAATAGGGGCTATCCTTATGGCCGACATCGCACATCCCGCAGGCCTTATCGCCAGGGGACTGCTTAACGACCCTATGCCATACTGCCATGTGGTTACCACCACAACGCATAAGACATTGAGAGGCCCCAGGGGCGGCATGATACTCATGGGCAAAGATTTCCCGAACCCATGGGGGCTTACCACGCCCAAAGGTGAAGTGAAAATGTTCTCCCAGCTTCTTGACTCGGCAGTATTCCCGGGAATCCAGGGCGGCCCGCTTGAACATGTGATCGCTTCAAAAGCTGTATCGTTTTTCGAAGCCCTTTCGGATGAGTATATGGATTACGTGATCCAGGTGAAGAAAAATGCCACGGTTATGGCAAAAGCCTTTGTTGACAAGGGGTATCATGTTATTTCGGGCGGCACCGATAATCACCTGATGCTGATCGACCTCAGGAAGAAATTCCCCGCCATCAGCGGGAAGCAGGTCGAAAACACCCTGGTCCTGGCCGATATCACTGTAAATAAAAACATGGTTCCTTTCGACAGTCGTTCACCGTTCCAGACTTCGGGTCTGAGGGTGGGCACACCGGCCATCACAACCAGGGGCATGAAGGAAAAACATATGCCGCTCATCGTGGATATGATTGACGAGGTGATAAGCGATATCGAGAACCAGGAACTTATCCTTAAAGTCAGGAAAAGAGTTAATGAAATGATGGCCGATTTCCCCCTGTTCGCATACTGATCCCCTACCTGCAGATTATGAAAACCCTCTACCTGGTCCGCCATGCCAAATCATCCTGGGATGCCCCGGGCCTCCAGGATGACCAGCGTACTTTGCTCCCGAAAGGAATTGCCAAGACCAGGCTGGTTGCCGGCTACCTCATCAGGGAGGGCGTGAAAACTGACCTGATGATCTCCAGCCAGGCCGTCAGAGCTTATGAAACAGCAAAGATCATGGCTGACTGCCTGGGTTATCCCATTAAACAAATCCTTAAAGACCGTAAGATTTATGACGGTCCGTACGACAGGTTGCTCGACCTCATCTACGGGACGGCAAATGATGTTAATTCGCTGATGATATTTGGGCATAACCCGCTGATCACCCAGCTCTCAAACCTATTCCTCCACCCGGGTATAGAGGATATGCCAACTTCAGCTGTAGTTTGTATTACTTTTAATGCATCGAGGTGGGAAGATATCCCCACATCGAAATCAGAAATGAAATTCTTCATTACTCCGAAACAGCTTAAAACATCAGGAACTGGATCCGAATAAATGGCAATAAAACCTAAATTACCTATACTGAACCGGGAGATCAGCTGGCTTCATTTCAATGGCCGTGTTCTGCAGGAAGCAGCTGATAAAAGCAATCCACTGCTCGAACGGCTGAAATTCCTTGGCATATTTTCCAATAACAGGGATGAGTTCTTCAGGGTTCGGGTGGCCACCCTGAACCGCATGCTCAAAGTTAAAAGCCTGCCTTACGATACGTTTATCAACCCGAAGAAAGTCCTTAAAGAGATTTTCGAGATCGTACAGGTCCAGGAAAAGGAGTTCATGAGCGTTTACGAAGAAATTGTAGGGGAGCTTAAAGCACACGGTATTTTGATCGTCGACGAGACCCAGCTCAACGAGGAACAGGGCCGTTTTGTAAAGAAATATTTCCAGGAACAGGTGCGGGTTGGCCTCTTCCCTATTATGATCAGCAGCCTCAGGGAGATCTCCTCCCTGGTTGACAAATCCATTTACCTGGCAGTAAAGCTGGGCCGCAGCGACAGGAAGATCAAGGACGATTATGCCCTTATTGAATTGCCCACACGTACGGTTTCGCGTTTCCTCATCCTGCCGTCAAATGATGAAAATCATTATGTTATACTTCTGGATGACGTGATCCGGTATTGCCTTTCGGAGGTGTTCTCGATCTTCGGTTACGATACGTTTTCGGCTTATACCATAAAGATCACCAGGGATGCCGAACTCGATTTCGATTCCGACGTTTCAAAAAGCTTCCTCGAAGTGGTCAGCGACAGCCTGAAACAAAGGAAACGCGGTGTGCCTGTAAGGTTTGTTTTTGACAAGGCAATTCCCGAAGACCTGTTGAAGCTGCTCCAGAAAAAGCTGGATATAGGTAAGAACGATCCTACCAGGGGAGGCGGGAGGTATCATAATTTCAAGGATTTCATGGGCTTCCCCAGCCTGGGGCATAAGGAGTTACAGTATTTGCCGATGCCTCCGCTCAAACATAAGGACCTCTTCGAGAATCGCTCGGTGCTTTCTATCGTAAGGGAAAAGGATATCATGCTGAATTTCCCGTACCAGAGTTTCCAGTACATCATCGACCTGCTCAGGGAAGCTTCCATAGACCCCAAAGTTCGTTCCATCAAGATGACTATTTACCGGGCGGCCAAGAATTCGGGCGTGGTCAATGCCCTGATCAATGCCGCCAGGAACGGGAAATACGTGACCGTTTTCATGGAACTCCAGGCAAGGTTTGACGAAGAAGCCAATATTTACTGGACCGAAAGGCTGAGGGATGAAGGGGTTAAAGTTATCCACGGCATACCGGGATTCAAGGTTCACAGCAAACTCATCCTCATCCGCAGGAAAGAAAGCAATAAAGATTTCTTTTATTCACTTATCGGTACCGGGAACTTTAACGAAGATACCGCAAAGGTGTATGCCGACCTCAGCCTTCTCACCGCCAAACAGGATATCTGCCAGGATGTGGTGAATGCCTTTCACATGATGGAGGCAAGCCTGAAGCCGTATAAGTTCGAGAAGCTTATACTTTCGCCTTTCTCGATGCGGAATTTCTTTATCAAACTGCTGAATAAGGAGATCAAGAATGCCAGGGCCGGCAGGGAAGCATGGGTTATTGTAAAGCTCAACAGCCTGGTGGATGAAACCATCGTCAGGAAATTATACAGGGCAAGTAAAGCAGGGGTCAAAATCAAGCTGATCATCCGCGGGATTTGCGTGCTTATGCCCGGAGTTGAAGACCTGAGCAAAAACATTGAAGGCATCAGTATCGTAGACCGTTTTCTGGAACATGCAAGGGTACTCGTTTTTGCCAACGGGGGGAAACCCCTGTATTATATTACTTCTGCCGACTGGATGGTGAGGAACTTCGACAACCGGGTGGAAGTCGCCTGCCCGGTTGAGGATAAAGAGCTAAGGAAAGAGCTGCAGGATATGCTGGATATTGAGCTGGCCGATAATTCAAAGGCAAGGATCATAGCAGGCCGGGAAGCCAACAGGTATAAGAACGGAGGCACTCCCAGGCTGCGGTCACAGATTGAATTTTATCATTACCTCAAAGCAAAGCTGGAATAAGACCTGTATATTTGAAGCCGGATTCCGTTTATATTGAATTCTTGTGGAGACCCTGAAAAAAATACTGAAGATCTTTATCAATAAGTACTTCCTTCTAACGGTAGCTTTTATTGCTTGGATGGTATTTTTCGACAGCAACAACGTATTTACCCGTGCCAAGCTTCGCGACAAGCTTGATGATCTTCAGGAGGAAAAACATTTTTACCTAGATGAGATCAGGCAGGATTCGGCCCTGACTCATAAACTGCTTACCGATTCCACTGAACTGGAGCGTTTTGCAAGGGAAAAATACCTTATGAAAAAAGACAACGAGGATCTTTACCTGGTTGTCGATACCTCCTCGGGCAGGGAGAAATAAGATCCTTCCCTTTGCCGGCCGCAGGCAGGCTACTGGGGATCCACGTCAATAATAACCCTTACCGGGTGAAATTCCTGTTTCTGATAAAATTTTCCAAGGATTTCGGTCAGTTTTGATTTTGCCAACACCACCGAAGACTCTATTTCCACCTTGATCATAATATGCTTCAGGTACTGGTTCATGATCCTCGACACGGGAGGATATTCAGGGCCAAGTATACGGTTGCCGAAATCATTTGTAAGTTTTTTCGCCAGTTCAGCCGCGGCTTTATTGACCAGCCCGGCATCCCTATGTTTGACTTTGAGCAGGATGAGCCTGTAAAACGGGGGGTATTTGAATTTCCTCCGTTCGTTTACCTGGTAGCTGTACATACCTGCATAATCATTTTTCACAACCGCCTGGATGACCGGATGGGCAGGGTTATAGGTTTGTATGAGCACCGTTCCCCTTTTCTTTTTACGTCCCGAGCGCCCGCTAACCTGGGCCATGAGCTGGAAACTGCGCTCTTCGGAACGAAAATCGGGGAAACTGAGCATGTTATCCGCATTCAAAATACAAACCGTACTCACATGGTCAAAATCCAGCCCCTTGGTCACCATCTGGGTCCCGACGAGAATATCTATTTTCCGTTCCTCAAAGCTTGTGATTATATTTTGGTGGGAATGCTTGCTTCTTGTAGTGTCAAGATCCATCCTGGAGATCCTGGCCCCGGGAAGGAAAATACCCAGTTCCTCTTCCACCTTTTCGGTGCCGAAACCCTTCATTTTAATTCCCGGGCTGTGGCATTCGGGGCAAAGCGAAGGCACCGGGGCAACATATCCGCAGTAATGGCAGCGCAGCTGGTTGCTTTTTTTATGATATACCAGGGTAACATCACAGTTTTTACACGTTGGCATCCAGTTGCAGGCTTCGCATTCAAGCCTCAGCGAGAACCCCCTGCGGTTCTGGAATAAAATCGCCTGTTCGTTGTTTTTCAGGGCTTCGGCCAGCTGATCCAGCAGGCTGGTCGAAAAATGGGTTTTCATCCTCCCCTTCCTGAGTTCGTCCCTGATATTCACAAGCTTTATCAAAGGCAGCTCCATTTCACCGAAACGTTCGGCAAGTTCGACCAGTGCATACTTGCCCTGTTTCGTATTATAATAACTTTCAATGGCCGGGGTGGCTGAACCCAGCAGGGCTTTGGCTGAATGAAGATGGGCAAGGAACAATGCAGCGTCGCGCCCGTTATAACGGGGAGCCGGGTCCATCTGTTTAAACGAAGAATCATGCTCTTCATCCACGATGACAAGCCCGAGATTGGAGAACGGGAGAAAAACCGCAGAGCGGGCGCCGAGTACGATATCGCAGGAACCTCCGGCAGCCGGGTTTTCCCTTTTAGCGTAAGCCTGCTTCCATACCCCGGCCCTCTCCCCTTCGTTGAAGCGGGAATGGTAAACGCCTACCCTGTCGCCGAAATATTTTCTCAGCCGGTTGATGATCTGGGTGGTCAGCGCTATTTCGGGGAGAAGGTACAGCACCTGTTTGCCCTGTTCAAGGGCTTCACTGATCAGTCTGATATAAATTTCAGTTTTGCCTGATGAGGTAACACCGTGCAGAAGCACTACGTCCCTGGCCGTCCAGGCATCACGGATTTCGGCTATGGCCCTGCCCTGCTGCCCGGTAAGCGTGATGGAACCCGGGTCTGATTCAGGGGCACCCAGACTTTGCTTTACCGCCAGTTTATCATAAGTCTCAAAAATGCCCTTCTTTACCATGCTGTCAAACACAGCCGGGGAACAGCCCGATTTCCTGAGAGCTGCATCCTTACTCACTTCCTGGACATCACCGAACCCCTGCCCCGACATCTGAATGAACGTCATCAGTACTTCAAGCTGCTTTTTAGCCCTGCGTTCAAGGCTGTCGAAAAGCTCCTTCACCGCAGTTTCATCTCCCTGGTAATGATCATGCAGTTTTATAAAGGTTTCCTTCTTCGGACGATATCTCTCCTTCACCTCTTCCTCAAGGATGATAACTCCTTTTTCTATCAATGTTTTAACAATCGGGATTACCTTTTGCTGCTCGAGGATCTTTGATATCCTTGATATCTCGATGCTTTTCTTCCCGTTGTACAGGGTTTCGGCCAGGCTGAATTCCTTTTCATTAAGAGTAACAGAGTCAATGATATAATCAGGGTTAATGGCCACCCTGGTCTCACTTGCAAGTTTGAAAGCCGAAGGCAGGGCTGCATTCATCACTTCTCCCGCGGTACACATATAATACGAAGCCATCCAGTCCCAGAAACGGAACTGCCATTCCCTGACCAGGGGTTCGTTGTCAAGAACCGAAAGGATCTCCTTGAAATTCCTCGACTGCTCAGCCCCGGTATGGATTTTCCTGACCAGGGCCGTATAAATCTTACGGTTGCCGAATTGCACAACCACCCGGTATCCTATGCCAAGTTTATCCTGTAGCCCGGCGGGAATGGAATACGTGAATAAACCCTGCAGGGGAAGCGGGAGGAGGACATCAGCATACATAATAATCGGTATTTATAACGCAAGTATCCTCGCCAGTTCCAGCCCTCCGAAATTGAAGTTTTTCTTTTTGTTGATGGCATCTTCGAAGGAAGTAAATGTGATCTTTTTATCTTCAATCCCCACCATGACGCTGCTTTTGCCTTCGATAAGGGCATGAACGGCTTCGAAACCGGTCCAGCTTGCCAGTATGCGGTCCTGTACGGTGGGCGATCCCCCCCTCTGCACATGGCCCAGAACGGTCACCCTGGCATCGATCTCGGGAAGCCTTTCCTTGACCTGCCTTGCAATGTCATAAGCCCCGCCCATATCGTCACCCTCGGCAACGATCACAATGCCCGAGGTTTTGTTCTTGCGCATGTCATGTTTGAGCAGCCTGGTGATATTGTCAATATAGGTTTTGGTTTCAGGCACAAGAATAAACTCGGCCCCTGCTGCCACACCGCTCCAGAGCGCCAGGTAACCGGCATCCCTTCCCATCACTTCAATGAAAAACAGGCGGTCATGCGATGTTGCCGTATCCCTGATCTTGTCGGCCGCCTGGACCACGGTATTGCTGGCCGTATCAAACCCGATCGTGAAATCAGTGCCGTAAAGATCGTTATCAATAGTTCCCGGCAGCCCGACTACAGGGATGTTAAATTCCTTTTCAAACTGCTGGGCTCCCGTAAAGGTCCCGTTTCCCCCTATGGCCACAAGGCCGTTGATTTTAAATTTTTCAAGGCTCTGGTAGGCCTGCAAACGGCCCTCGTATGTCATAAAACGCTTGCTCCTGGCCGATTTCAGTATGGTCCCGCCTCTCTGGATTATGTTGGAAACCGAATGGCGTTCCATCTGTTCGATCTGCCCGTCGATCATACCCTCATAACCCCTGTAAATTCCGAATACATCCATTCCCTCGTTGATGGCGGTGCGCACGACCGCACGTATCGCCGCATTCATCCCGGGGGAGTCACCCCCCGATGTAAACACCCCTATTCTTGTAACTCTTGGCATAGAAAACATTTTTGAATTTATTCTGTAAAAGTAAACGTTTTTTTTCCCTCGTAAAGGTCAAACCCCATGAACCTGCATTCAAGCGGCCCGTTGAAAACTTTAAACTTCCGCGAGGGCCTGAGCCCGACGAATTTAATGGCTTCCAGGTCTGAGGATATCACCCAGGCCTTGTACCCGCTGTATTTGCGTTTAAGAACATTGCCTATCATCTTGTAAAATTCCACCGAGTCGTCAAGTTGTATCCTCTCGTCGTAGGGAGGGTTCATGATAATAACGCCTTCGGCGGATGGCGGAACGGAATCCTCAAAAGCGACCCGTTTGAGGTATATCTGCTGGTCCAGCCCGGCAAAGCTTACATTCTCAACAGCCTTTTTCAGGATCATCACCGATTTATCGAACCCGACGATCCTCAGGCCCTCAGGGTGTTTTATGTTTCCCCTGGCTTCTGATTTTACCTGTTCCCACAGCCGGGAATCAAAATCCTTCCATTTCATGAAACCATAATCTTCCCTGAAATACCCCGAAGGTATCTTTGCAGCAAGCATGGCTGCTTCAATAAGGATGGTGCCTGAGCCGCACATAGGGTCAAGCAGGGGCTTTTTCATATCCCAGCCCGAAAGTTTTATAAGCCCTGCAGCCAGTACCTCGTTCAGTGGGGCGATTCCGGTTTGCCTGCGGTAACCCCGTTTGTGCAGCGAATTTCCTGATGAATCCAGGGATACCGTACAGGTATTCTTAAACAGGTGAACGTTAATCCTCAGGCCAGGATTATCAAGGTCGACCGAAGGCCGTTTACCTGTCTTTTCCCTGAACCTGTCAACAATTGCATCCTTGGTTTTCTGTGCTACAAACTGGGAATTGGTAAAAACCGTATAGGAGATCACCGCATCCACAGCCAGTGTTGAATCAGCATCCAGGTGGTCTTCCCAGGGGAACTCCCTGATCTCGCGGTAGAGGTCCTCCTGGGCATTGATTTCAAAAACATGAACCGGGAAGATAACGCGGAGGGCAGAGGGGCAAAGGTAGTTTGCCCGGTAAAGGCAGGCTTTGTCGCCTTCAAAGCTTACCGAACGGTTCATCAGTTCGGTATTGAGAGCCCCAATCCCGTCAAGTTCGGCTTTGAGAGCCGGTTCCAGACCGCTTATGGTTTTAGCAATAAATAAAGATGTAGCATTTTCGGGCATCATGGATTATTTTGGGAAAAAGTAAGTATAACCGATGACCAGGCCGAAGGATGTTGCATAAACAACCGGGTTGCCTTCATAAGTGAAAGGGATCACGACATCCATCTGGTCGATCGGTTTGGCGGGGCTGAAGCTGTATGTAAATCCCAACGTAACGGTATTACGTTTCTGGTGGTATGAAAGACCTGCCGAAAAATGATATAAATCCCATCCGGCATTGTCGTGAAGGAACCTGTCACCTTCCTCAGGGCTGGTGTAGGAACTGAAATCAGTTCTTGCGCCCAGCATAAGCGTGAACCTGCTGCCCAGTTCCTGGCTGAATCCTATTCCGAAATTGAAGACCGGTTGGGCTGCATTCTGCACATGAAGAAAGCTCTCCAGTTCATTATGGTAAGCTCCTGTATCGGCTGATTGCGGGTAAACGAAGGGATCCGACTGGGGTTCAAATAAATGGTAAGTTTTAATTTTAGTAAAATACTCACAGCTGAAGGTAATCCTGGTTTTTTCAGTAGCATACTCAAGTCCGAATCCAATCGATACAGGCCTCTTGTATATCGCCTTAATCGAGGTTTTTCTTCCCATGATAACATAACCATCGCCCGCGCCAGCCGTATCAAGTACGATCAGTGATTCCTCCCTCTGGATATCACCTTTGCCGTATACCTGGATTGAAGGAGTGGTCAGGGTGAGGCCCAGTTTCCACCTCCCTGTCTGGTATGCGACTCCAAATTTAAACAGGCCCGAAAAGGTTTTATACTTTAAAGACCTGTCATTATTGACACTGCCGAAAAGATTGGTAGTGTCATCTTTTAATACCACCCTAAGATAGTTCGACATCTGGTAACTCTGGGCTCTATAGCTTATAAAGAGTGTCCCCCCAACACTCCAATGGTCGTTGATCCTGTAGCCCACACCCAGTCCCAGCCATTGCTCATTGAGCTGGTTGTTGTAATCCAGGGCACCTATGAACTTTTCATTGGGGCTGATCTGGCCGCTTGCAAAATCAGAATTTGTATACCTGGTATTCATCAGCACATTGGCGTACTGCCTTGTAAGAAGAGCGTAGGAAAACTTCCAGTGGTCATTCTTTGTGAGGTTTACAAGGCCCGAAATGATCTGGGGATAGATGCTGAGCTGGGCCGAATTCAGGTTGACCCCATTCCCTAATCCGTCATCAATAAATATTTTATCGATTTTATACACGTTTGCATCGACCGAAAGTGAAGGTTGCTGGATAAAACCCAGGGCTCCGGGATTATAATAGATGGCCGTATTATCCCTCACACCGGCAATTACAGCCCCACCCATCACGGTGCTGATCGCCCCGAACTGCTGGGTCCAGTAATGGTCGTCCTGCGGAAAAGCCTGAAGGGTAACAATTCCCAAAAGAAGTAGGAGTGTAAATTTTCTTGCCATAGGGTTAATTTTTGGAATGAGAAAATTACGGATTTTTTTTATCCGAAAATCATTGTTAGTATATTTACCCGTTCAAAAAAAACATCCTGATGAAATACCGCTTAATCTTCCTGCTTGGCTTTCTTTGTTTTATTGCATTTCAGGCCCGTTCTCAGGAGTTTTTTGTTGTCAGCGGCCAAGTCACCGATAAAAATACCAGGCAGCCCCTGGCATTCGTCAATATCATCCAGGAAGACGGTTTTGGAGGGACCACCGATATTGACGGGAAGTTCCGTTTTCGCTGGGCTAAAAGGCCTCAATTCCTGGCACTGTCGTACGTGGGTTATGAGCCCCTGAACTACCCGCTTAAAGGGAACCTTCAGAACCTGCAGATACAGATGACGGCAAAACAGATCGACCTCAGGGAAGTGGAGGTTTTACCGGGCATTAATCCGGCGCACCGCATCATCAGGAACGCCATTGAAAACAAGGATCTCAATGATCCTGAAAAACTGCTTTCGTTTTCATATACTTCTTATGATAAAACCTTTTTCACCATCGACACCGACACCACGGCAGGGAAAGCCGTCATTGACTCATCCATGATGAAAAGGTTCATGATGAGGGGCGATACCACAGCCCTTGCCGATTCGGTCAGGAAACGAATGGCCGATACCTCCGAAGCCAACACCCAGAAATTCTTTAAATACCAGTACCTTTTCCTGATGGAGAATGTAACCAAACGGAAATTTCTCCACCCCGATAAAAATTACAACAAAGTTATCGCTGCGCGGATGTCGGGCTTCAAAGACCCAATCTTTGTGTTCCTCACAACCCAGATCCAGTCGTTTTCGTTTTACAAGCCCTTCATCACCATCTTCCAGAGTTCTTACGTGAATCCCATAGGAAGCGGTTCCATCGGTAAATATTTTTTCAAGATAGAGGACACCACGTATTCGGGCAGGGATACAACTTTCATCATCTCATTCAGGCCTCATAAAGGAACGAACTTCGACGGGCTCAAAGGGGTAATCTCCATTTCGAGCAATAAATGGGCCATACAGAATGTGAGCGCCGAACCTGCGAAATTAAGCGGGATGCATATTAAAATACAGCAGATGTACGAACTGGCCGAGGGCGAACACTGGTTCCCGGTTCAGCTTAATACCGACGTCACGTTTTACAACCTTCAGGCCGGGAGGCATTTCCTGATAGCCAAAGGCAGGTCCTACATCAAGGATATCGTGCTTAATCCAGAACTTGTTAAACGGGAATTCTCATACCTTGATGTGGAGGTTGACAAATCGGCCGGGGCCCGAACCGAAGAATTCTGGAACCAGTACAGGGTTGACACGCTCTCGTCAAAGGACCTCCATACTTACAGGGTACTTGACAGTGTAGGGAAAGCGGCCAACCTCGACAAGTATGCCAAATCCCTTCAGACCATTCTCACCGGGAAATGGCCATGGGGCCCGGTCGACATCGATATCAACCGCATTATTAATTACAATTCTTACGAAGGACTCATACTGGGAGCCGGGCTTCATACCAACGACAAGGTGGCCAGCTGGTTTACGGTTGGAGGTTTTTACCAGTACTCCTTCGCGATTTCGACCAGCAAATACGGTGGAGACGCAAGCTTCTTTATAAACAAAAGGCATGATATCACCCTGAACGGGGATTATTACTACAACCTCGTTCCCTCGGGCTATGCCTCCCTGCCCCTGGATTATGAGTCGATACTGTCGGGAAATTTCGGTTCCCTTTATACCCTGAAACTCGACAGGACCCAGCATTTCGGGATGAACCTGGGCTTCAGGGGCTTCAAATGGTTCCTGTTCAACGTCGGGCTCTCAAACGATTTTAAAAAATCCACCACTTTCGACCTGGCGGTGCCCGAAGGGAATGCCGTGGTTTTAAAGGACCAGTTCGTCTTTACCGAATTCAGGGCAGGGTTCAAATGGGCCTATAAGGAACAGTATATCCAGACCGTTAACAACAGGATCAACCTCGGTACCAACTATCCCCTTCTGTGGCTGGAATATACAAGGGGTATCAAAGGGTTCATAAACGGGCAATACGACTATAACAAGCTCGACCTGAAGCTTAAAAAAACCTTTAATATTAAGTTCCTCGGGAAACTCACCTTACAGTTCAATGCCGGGTATGTCGACCAGCCCATCCCGGCCTGTAACCTTTATTATGGAAACGCAAGCTACCGCATGTTTGCACTTTATGCTCCCGCCACGTTCGGGACCATGCGAATGAACGAATTCCTCTCCAACACTTACGTCAGCCTTTTCATTTACCATGATTTCGGGCACCTGCTGATAAAAGCCCGTAAATGGTTCCATCCCGAGCTTGCTATCTCCCAGAATATAGGGTTCGGCTGGCTTGACCATAAAGACCAGTATGCCTATCAGATGCAGGATCCTAAGGAGATGAACCTGGGTTATTACGAAAGCGGCCTGCTCATCAATAATATTGTCAATTTCAAATTATACACTATAGGAGCCGGCGCTTATTACCGCTGGGGTCCCTATGGATTTAACAATGCCGGGGACAATTTCGCCTATAAGATATCCATCATTTTCCCATTTTAATACCTAAATGTCGAATTTAGACTGAGTATAAATTTTAATGTTAGGGTTAAACAGGAAAATTTATTTATATTTTTGCTTGGATGTCGTTTGCAAACAGATAATTCCATTATATGGACGAAAATACGGTCAATAACAGGGATGAGCAGGAGCCTTCAAAACCCTCCAGGCGGAATTTCCTGAAGAACATAGGCCTGCTTGGAGCCGGGGTGGCTGCAGGTGCAGGAGCATTATATTCGGGGGATATTTTTGAAAAGAAAAAGGCTGCCACGGGTGAATCAAAGGTATTGCTCACCCAGGACAACAAACTGGTGGAAGTCGATTCACTGGAAATGAGAGTCCTGGCCAAGAATCCCACGAAACTGATGCTTGAGAAAGGGAGGGAAGGCATACCTGGCAAGCGCTGGGTGATGGTGATAGACCTCTCGAAATGCCGCAATGCAAGGCGTTGTATTGCAGCCTGCCAGGACGCCCACCAGCTGAAGCCTGAACAATACCATATGAATACGCTCCAGATGCAGGATTCCCCAGGCACTGCACCTTACCAGATGCCAAAAAACTGTCAGCATTGCGATAATCCCCCCTGCGTGGCAGTTTGCCCTGTGGATGCAACATATAAGAGGGGCGACGGGATTGTGCTCATCGACAACATCCGCTGTATAGGCTGCCGTTTTTGCATGGCTGCCTGCCCTTATTCGGCCAGGATATTCCAGTGGACTACTCCTAAGGATGCCGATAAGCATAACGGAGAGGCTTATAATGTAGAACTTAACGTACCCCAGAAGCTTGGCACCATTTCGAAATGCCTTTTCAGCGCCGACCGTTGCCGTGAGGGCAAATTGCCCTATTGCGTTTCGGCCTGCCCCAACGGGGTGTATTATTTCGGGGATGAGAATGAGGATGCAGTCACCAACGGGACCAGCAAGGAGACTGTTCGCCTGAGCAAGCTTCTCAGGGATAACGGGGCTTACCAGCTGATGCCTGAATTGGGCACCAAACCCAGGGTTTATTACCTGCCTCCCAAGAACAGGCTTTTCCCTTTTGAACCATCTACTGATTAACATGGAAAAGAATATGGATAAGATCATCAGCGACCTGTCACATCACATCAGGTTAAACAAGGGGTTCTTTCTCTGGATGGGATTCCTGGTACTGGCCTTACTCGCCTGCACATACGCCTACATCCTGCAGCTCAGGTATGGATTGGGGGTTGCCGGGCTGAGGGATTACATTTCCTGGGGCCTTTACATTTCCAACTTCGTATTCTTTGTGGCATCAAGCCTTGTGGGGATGCTCATCAGTGCAGTCCTCGGCCTGATTGGCCTGAAATGGGTACATCCCATAACCAGGATAGCCGAAACGATAGCCGTCGCATTTGCCGCTGTAGCCGGACTTGTGATCGTAATGGACATGGGCCGCCCCGAAAGGCTGGCTAATGTTTTCATTTATGCAAGGTTCCAGTCACCAATCCTTTGGGACGTTACGGTGATAACCACCTACTTCGTGATCAGCCTGCTGCTGCTCTTCATTCCCATGATCCCCGACATGGCCGTATTGCACAAGCGTTTTGGCAGCCTCCCCTCATGGCTTAAACCGGTTTATAAAACCCTTTCGCTGAACTGGACCGACCATCCCGAACAGAACCGTATCATTCACCGTTCGGTATACATTCTCCTTATACTCATCATCCCTGCCGCCCTGTCGATCCATACCGTGACTTCCTGGCTGTTTGCCCTCACGGTAAGACCGGGATGGGACAGCACGATTTTCGGGCCTTACTTCGTTTCGGGCGCTTTCGTTGCAGGCTCCGCAGCAGTGATCATCGCCATGTTCGTCTTCAGGAAGAGTTATAAACTCCAGGATTATCTCACCGATCTTCATTTTAATAATATGGGTAAGGTTTTGGTGCTGGTTGCTTTCGTTTACCTCTATTTTAACATCAACGAGTACCTCGTCCCCGGTTACAAACTGAAAAGAGCCGATGCCGTTCATCTCAGCGAGCTCATGACGGGCCACTTTGCCCTCATGTTCTGGATTGTTCAGCTGGGCGGATTGCTTATTCCCATAATCCTTTTGCTGTTCCGCAGTATGCGCAGGCCCCTGCCTCTCACCCTCATATCAATAGCCGTATTTATCGGGGCATGGTTCAAACGTTATCTTATCGTGGTCCCTACCATGTCGCACCCCTTTTTACCCATTCAGCATGTTCCCGAAAATTTCAGGGTTTACACTCCGACTCTTATTGAAATTGCAATCACATTGTTTAGCTTCATCCTTGTTTTGATCATCATCACCCTGATCTCTAAATTCTTCCCGGTAATCCCCGTGGTTGAAACTGCCAGGGACAAAGGTTTGGATCCATTGAAAAGAATTGAATCATGAAAAGACCGTTTTACATACTCCTGCTGATAATCTCAACAGTGTTGCAGGCTGAGGCACAGAATCCGGCCTGGATTGTGCCTGATGACCAGAAAGGCAAGATCAGCCTGTTAAAGTTTACTCCCGATATGGCCAAACAGGGAGAGGTGATCTATATGAAGAATTGCCAGAGCTGCCACGGCATCCCTACAAAAAAGAATTTTGCAGCCATTGTTCCTTCTCCCGGTGACCTTTCTGAACCAATCGTGGGCAATCAGAAAGACGGTGAACTGTTTTACAGGATAACCACCGGCAAGGCTCCCATGCCTGAGTTCAGGAATATACTTACCGAAGACGAAAGGTGGACAGTGATCTCATTTCTCCGTTCATTCCATAAAGGCTATGTTCAGCCGGATCCTGAAAAACTTGCTGCTTCGGCAGGGAGAAGGATCAAGCTCAGCATGGTTTACGATACCGCAAAGAGAAAGATCATGGTGAAAGCCGTCGAGCTTACAAAAGAGGGACCCCGGCCCGCACAAGGCGCTGTGATCGTTCTGTTTGTGCAAAGGTATTTCGGGAATATGCAGATGGCCGACCCTAAAACAACTTCCGAAAGCGGCTACGCAGGTTTTGAATGGCCCCAGGACCTGCCCGGCGACAAGGCAGGCAGGGTGATCCTGAGTGCGAAGGTCAGCGACCCTACGGGCAGCATGCAGGAAGCCGTGGTAAGGGATACACTTTCCATTGGCGTTCCCACCGACAAGCCTGCGCTCACCGATACGAGGGCTATGTGGTCGACCAGGGACAAATCACCCGTCTGGGTCATCCTTACTTATACTCTCGCAGTTATCGTTGTGTGGTATTTCATTATTTACATCATACTTTCGGTTCTTGATATCAGGAAAATTAAAGAATTAAATTTATGAAAACAAGATTGTTTTTTTCGGGTATACTTATAGCCGTTTGCCTGCTGCCGGGTATGCAGGGGCAGTCCCAATCGGTTATAAGTCCTGAAGTTGGGGTGGTAGAACATCTCGACAGCATCATACCTCAGAACCTGACGTTCACGAATGAACAGAATAAGCAGGTCAGGTTGGGCGATCTCTTCAACAAACCCACCATTCTCACCCTGGTGTACTTTGATTGTCCCGGGCTCTGTAGCCCGCTGCTCGACGGTGTTTCGGAGGTGGTGGAAAAAATGGGAATGGAACTCGGCAAGGACTACCAGATCATAACGGTTAGTTTCAATTACAAGGACACCCCCGAAAAGGCAGTCCAGAAGAAAAACACATTTCTGAAAAGGCATAGCAGGGCTCATGCAAAAGACTGGTTCTACCTTACAGGTGACAGTACCAACATTTTCAACCTGGTTAATGCGGTGGGGTTTAAATCCAAGAAGCAGGGCAATGACTGGGTCCATCCCGCAGTGATTACTATTGTAAGCCCAAAGGGAAAAATAACCAGGTATCTTTACGGTGTAAATTTCCTTCCCTTCGATGTTAAAATGGCTATCATCGAAGCCGGCAAAGAGCAGTCAAGGCCCACCATTAACCGCCTTCTTCAGTTCTGCTTCAGTTACGACCCTGAAGGGAGAAGGTATACCCTGGCAGTGACCAAGATCAGTGCAACCATCATCATCTTCCTGGCCCTCGTGCTTTTCATCGGGCTGGTTGTACGATCAAAAAAGAAAAACAAATAAAGTATAAGAACCTGATAATATGACAGATACAATTACACATTCTTATCTGGAAAATACGGGTAAGTACAAAGGTTTGCTTTCCTGGCTAACGACCACCGACCATAAACGCATCGGGCTTATGTACATGTATGCGATGATGGTATTTTTCCTAGTTGGTGTAATACTCGGTGAAATCATGAGGCTTGAGTTGTTCAGGCCCGGCCAGCAGTTTTTCAATGCCCAGACCTATAACGGGATATTCACGATTCACGGGATCATTATGATTTTCACGGTTGTGATCCCCGGGCTTGCTGCGGTCTTTGGCAATTTCTCAATGCCATTGCTGATCGGGGCCCATGACGTTGCCTTTCCGAGGCTGAACCTTTTGTCGTGGTACCTGTTCATTGCTGGCGCCGCTATAGCTCTTACATCGCAGTTTATGGGAAACGGCCCCCCGGATACAGGGTGGACGTTTTATGCACCTTACAGTACGCAAACGCATACCAACGTGGTTGCTGCCGTGTTCGGCGCTTTTGTACTGGGGTTTTCATCCATCCTTACAGGCTTGAACTTTATAGTTACCATTCATCGATTAAGGGCTCCGGGGATGACTTTTTTCAAAATGCCGCTCTTTCCCTGGTCCATATATGCAACAGCCTGGATACAGGTGCTTGCCACTCCCATCGTAGGCATCACCTTGCTGATGATTATAGCCGAACGCTGGTTCAGGATTGGCTTTTTCGATCCTTCCCTGGGCGGTGACCCGATCTTATACCAGCATTTGTTCTGGATCTATTCCCATCCTGCGGTGTACATCATGATACTTCCCGCCATGGGGGTGATCACCGAGATCATTCCCACCTTTTCACAGAAAAGGATATACGGGTACAGGGCCATCGCCCTCTCAAGCCTGGCAATCGCCGGAGTAGGATATTTTGTATGGGCTCACCATATGTTTACTTCGGGCATCAGCACGACCGAACGCTGGATCTTTTCACTGCTTACATTTGTTGTTGCCATCCCCAGCGCGATAAAAGTGTTCAACTGGGTAAGCACAATGTACAAAGGGTCCATTTCTTTAAAGCCGCCCTTCATCTTCGCCCTGGGGTTTATTTTCCTGTTCATGATAGGCGGGCTTACAGGACTGGTGCAGGGATCCCTGGCGACCGACATCCATGTTCATGATACGGCATTTGTGGTAGCTCACTTTCATTATATAGTGTTCGGCGGAGTGGGGTTTGCATTCTTCGCGGCCCTGCATTACTGGTATCCTAAGATGTTCGGCAGGATGTACAATTTCAAAAGGGCCAACATCGCTTTTGGTTTCATGTTTGTCGGGTTTAACCTTCTGTATTTCCCCCAGTTTATTCTTGGCCTTATGGGAATGCCCCGGCGTTATTTTGACTACCTCCCCCAGTTTACAACCGGGCAGCAGATTTCGGCCGTTGGCGGATGGCTGCTCCTGATCGGGATCATCATCATGCTGGTCAACCTGTTCAGTAAAAAAGGCGCCAAAGCGCCTGATAATCCTTGGGGAGGCAAGACCCTTGAATGGACAATTCCTTCTCCCCCTTCGCAGGAAAATTTTGACACGATACCGCAAGTCACGGAACAGCCGTACAACTATGATTAGATTATTTACAGTATAATTTCACTATCTATGGAAATGCACAGAGACGATTTGGGCGCGAGACTGGGAATGTGGATATTTATCTTCACCGAGATCCTCCTGTTCGGGGGCTTATTCCTGGTATATGCAGTTATGCGCCACCGTTATTCCGATGAATTTCACCAGGCGGCCCATCAGCTCAATGCCTTTATCGGTACAGTGAACACGGTAGTTTTGCTTTTCAGTTCAGCAACGGTAGCCATGTCAATTACCGCAGTTCAGAAAGGCGAAAAGCGCAAAGGGGTTTTGTTCATTTTTATCACACTGGTTTGCGCCGGGATATTCTTGTTCAACAAATACCTGGAATGGGGGCATAAGATTTCCATCGGGCTGTATCCCGGTTCCGAAATGATGGTTGGGCTGAAGCACGGCTATATTCTGTTTTTCAGCCTTTATTTCTTCATGACCGGGCTGCATATGCTCCACCTGGTAATCGGGAGCATCATCCTTACCATTATCATGGTGAAAATACTGATCGGCAGTATCAACCCGGGCAAGTATACCCTGCTTGAAAATGGCGGGCTTTACTGGCATCTGGTGGACCTGATCTGGATATTTTTATTTCCCTTGCTGTACCTTATTACTTAAATAGTGAAATAGCGAAGTAGCGAGATGACGAAAAAAGAAAAATAATTTCGCTACTTCGCCACCTCGCTGCTTCACTACGTTTTTATTGACAAATGAATGAATTAAAAAACCAATTTCATGACACAAACAGAAACGCATATCACTGATTACAGGGTATACTTATGGGTGCTGCTGGCGTTGCTTATTTTCACCACCATAACAATTACAGTCACCTGGATCGATCTTTCGGCTTTTACCGTCATGGTTGCTTTGATCATCGCTTCGATCAAATCATTCATTGTGCTTCGCTACTTCATGCACCTGAAATTTGAGTCGAGGATGTTCACTGTTTTCGTGGTCATGGTGCTGAGTATCTATGTTCTGGTAATAGGTCTTACTTTTTTTGATTACCTGATGCGCTAAAACGTTTACAATTTCTAAAACACGGATATGTTTACAGAAGCTACAAATTTTTCAGGGGATGTTGATCTTGCCTTTAAAGTCATTATCGGGATTAGTATTTTCTTTCTGGTAGGAATAACAACGGTGATGATTTACTTTGTGATCAGGTACCGCAGTTCGAAGCATCCGAAAGCAGTCCAGGTTAAAGACAGCACCGCTCTGGAAATCACATGGACCTTGATTCCCCTGGCGCTCGCCATGCTGATGTTTTATTACGGGTATGCTGCATTCCGTTCACAGAGAGCTTTCCCGGCTGATGCGATGAATGTGACGGTGGTCAGTAAAATGTGGGTCTGGTCGTTCGTCTACCCCGGGGACAAGGAATCCGATATGCTGGTGCTTCCAGTCAATAAAGCCGTGGTGCTGAATTTAACTTCCCTTGACGTCATTCATAGTTTCTATGTCCCTGCTTTCAGGCAAAAAGAGGATTGTGTACCGGGAAAAACCAACCGGATGTGGTTCATTCCTAAAATGGCCGGGGAATACTGGGTCCTTTGCGCAGAGTATTGCGGGATGAACCATTCCTATATGGAGGCGAAGGTTAAAGTTGTCCCCCAGTCTGAATATGACGCCTGGATCAATGCCCTCCCCAAAAAGGGACTCGAGCCTGAAGGCCTTACAATCATTAAAAAGAATGGGTGTACGGGTTGTCATTCCCTTGACGGATCCAAACTGGTAAGCACTTCGTTCAAAGGTATTTACGGGAAAGAAAGCCTTGTGGTCACCGATGGAAAAGAGCATTCCGTAACAGTAGATGACGCCTATATTAAAACCAGTATTTACGAGCCCGACAGGGACGTGGTAAAAGGCCTTCCCAAAGGCGTGATGAAATCGTACAAAGGCATTCTATCTGATAATGATGTTGCCAGGGTCATCGAATATTTCAAATCCATAAAATAATCTCCGGCCCTTGGCAATACGCTCCTATCTTCAGCTTATCCGCCCCTGGGTGACCATAGCCGTCACTGCTTCGGCACTTGCCTCGGCCGTGATCTGTTCAGGAGGGCTGGCCCTTTCGCTTTTCTTACCGATAAGCGGCATTTTCCTGTTGGCGGCAGGAGCTTCGGCTCTGAATCAATACCAGGAATGGGAGTTTGACGAAAAAATGGAAAGGACAAAATCAAGGCCTATTCCTTCAAGGCAGCTCACCATTTCCGACGGGCTTAGAATCGCCAATATCTTTATTATCTCGGGTTTTATCGTCCTTATTTACAACGGGAACCTCATGCTGTTCGGGCTGGGTGTGCTGAACGTTCTTTGGTATAACGGGGTATATACTATTCTGAAAAGGAAAACTGCATTTGCCGTGATCCCCGGGGCAATCACCGGGGCAATCCCCATTCTGATGGGATGGATTGCCGGAGGGGGCAGGCCGGGCGATCCCGTTGCGGTATTCCTAGCAGTTTTTATTTTTATCTGGCAGATGCCTCATTTTTGGCTGATCATGATAAAATACAGCCCCGACTATAAACAAGCCGGTTTCCCGGTTCTTACAGATACCTTCTCACCCCTGATGATGAAACTCAGCATCATGGCCTGGCTCATTGCAGCCTCGGCAATCACCATTTATTTTTCATGGTTCGGCATTACCAGGTTTCCCGGGCTGAGATACGTTCTTGCAAGCGTTAACCTCCTTGTTATTTTGTTTATTGCCTGCCAGCTTTTTCTCTCCCCCAAAATCAGTTTCAGACCTATTTTCATCATCGGTAACCTTTACATTTTCATCGTATTTGCTCTGCTGATTATCGAAAAGATGTAATTTCTTCATTTTTTCATATCACTTTTTCGGGGATGGCGGATTAAGCAGAAAAAGCCATTATGACAAAGACAAAGATATGGGTACATGCCGTTTGGGGGACTAGGGGGCGGTACACCCTGTTTTCTAACGGTTCCAGGCAGGAATTTCTTGATCACCTTCAGGCAGTGGCGGTTAAAAACGATATTGAACTCGGGATAATCAACTGCTGGGTCGACCACATCCACTGCCTTGTTCGCCTTAAAAGCGAACAAAGCCTCGAACAGGTTGTAAAACAACTGCGAACCGAAGCGGGCAAATGGATAAACTCAAAATCGCTTACGGTGAAGCGTTTTTGCTGGGACAAGGAATATTATGCCGCATCGGTCAGCGAAGGGAACCTTCAGGGCGCGAAAAATTACATTCTGAGCCAGGAGCGGCATCATGCCAACCGCACCTACAAGGACGAAGTTGCGGCGTACTTTTCTCTTGACTTTCCGGTAAAAAACCAGTAGGTTTGTAGAAAATAAGTGTAATGTCGGACTTATACGAGCGTTATAAGCTTTTTTTCATCCTCGCGTTCATTGGGATAGTTGGCTTCCTGGTCTGGTATTTTTCACAGATCGTTATTTTCATCATTGTCGCCATGGTGATATCCATTGTTGGAACTCCCCTGGTTGAACTTTTTTGTAAACTAAGGATCGGAAAAATAAAATTTCCCCGTGGCCTCAGTGTGGCAATCACGCTCGTATTAATGATCATTGTGGTATTCGGGCTCTTTTCATTTTTCATTCCCCTTGTGATCCGTGAAGCCACCATGATTTCACAGATCGACACACAAAAATTCATTGAACATTTTCAATCTCAGATCAGCTGGGTACAGACAAGCCTGCGACAGTACGGGATCATTCCCAAAGGGGCAACTCTCGAAACATCCCTTAAAACCATGGTCATCAAGCTGCTTGATTTCGACTTATTCTCCAACGTCCTGTCATCGGTTATTTCCATCACCGGCTCATTCTTTTTCAATGTCTTTTCCATTCTTTTTCTCTCGTTTTTCTTTCTTTACGACCATTCTATGATGCCCAGGCTTTTGCTGCTGATCGTTCCCGAAAAATACGAGGATCAGACCAGAAGTATTATGCTGAAGAGCAAAAAGCTGTTATCCAGATATTTTATCGGTATGATCATCCAGATACTGGCCAATATTCTGACTTATTCCGTTGCCCTGGTTATTGTTGGAGTGGAGGGAGCCCTGGTTATTGCCTTCTTCGCCGGCATCATTATTATTATTCCTTACATTGGTGGGATAATTGCGGTTATCACCGGCGTATTGCTTGGGCTTACCGGGGTGATAAGCGCAGGCAATTATGATCAGATCTGGCCAATGGCTATAAAAATTGCTGTTGCCATGCTGGTGGTCCAGTTGATCGACAACAACGTTTTCCAGCCCTTCATACAGGGCAAGAGTGTAAAAGCCCACCCTGTTGAGATATTCCTGGTCGTGATCGCCGCTGCCGGGATGGGAGGAATACCTGCAATGGTCGTTGCCGTACCCGCATACGGCTTCCTTAAAATTGTTGCCACGGAATTCCTGAGCAATTTTCGCCTTATTAAAGAAATGAAACATTAAAACGTTATAAAAAGTACAATTATGGCTGGTAAGTCAAACATCCTGATCGCAGCAGTAGCCGGGCTTGCCATTGGCATCGGCCTTGGCATGCTTATCGCACCTGAAAAAGGGACCAAAACAAGAAAAAGAATAAAGGATAAAATACTTGACATTGCCGATAAACTTGAGGAGGGTTTTCCCACCAGTTTTGAAGAACTTAAATCGGTACTGACTTCCGAAAAAAAAGCCGGGGATGCCCAAAAGCCGGAACAGGAAGCATCTCCCTCAGCATGAACTTTTTCATCATTACTTAGGTAACATTTAAAAGGATTTACAATGGAATCAAACCGCATATCGGATAATGTCTCATCTATGACCGAAAACGTGAAGGATTACGTCAACCTGAGAATAGATTACATCAAACTGCTGCTTACCGAAAAGATCGCCCGCATGGCTTCTTTTTTCCTGCTCTCAGTGATCTTCTTCATACTGGGAATGTTCCTGTTACTGTTCATCTCCTTTGCCTTTGTATTCTGGTACGGAGAAGAAATCGGGCCGACTTTCGTGGGCGCCCTGATCATTGTGGGATTTTATATCGTTACGGGGCTGACTATTTACGGCATGCGTAACAAGCTGTTTGTCAATCCCATGGTAAAAAAGCTGGCTAAAATTATAATGGAGGAGGAAGATGAGAACTAGTGAACCATACAAGGTCAGGGTAAATCATATCAACTCCCTGTCGGACCTGGAGCGTGAGAAGGAAAGATTGCAAACAGAAATTACCCGCAGGGAAGAAGGGATCAAATACAACTACCAGAACCTGGTTCGCCTGCTGTCGTTCCGTAATCTTATGGGGACTCTTATTGACGATGTAAGTACAACCACAACGGTCGTTGGAAAGCTTTTTACGTTTGGGAAGGATTTCCTGGCCAAACGTAAAAAGAAAAAGAAAGAAAAGCATGGCCTGCATCCACAGCATGATCCCTTAACTGAAAAGCAGGCTGAGTAAACTTTTCCCGGCATTGAGACTCATCACTTTTCCACGGATCATCAATTTCTTAAAACTAGTCTGCGGATATCTTTTATCCCGGATTATCCGTCATCCGGTTCATTTTGGCATGCCCTGGGCAGTGTCCATAGAACCCACCAACCGCTGCAACCTGCATTGTCCCGAATGCCCAAGCGGCATGAAGGAACTCAGCAGGGCTTCAGGCTTCATGGACCTTGCCATGTTCCACTCGCTGATTGAACAGCTTTCTCCCGAATTATCATGGCTTACCCTGTATTTCCAGGGGGAGCCGTATATGAACCCTCTCTTCATCGATTTCATCGCCCATGCCCACTCCAAAGGCATTTATGTGAGCTCCTCAACCAACGGGCATTTCCTGGACAAAATAAATGCCGAAGCCACGGTAAAATCAGGTTTGAACCGCCTCATCATTTCGGTTGACGGAACCGACCAGGAGACCTATGAGTCATACCGGGCCGGGGGCTCGCTTGAAAAGGTGGTTGAAGGGATCAGAACCCTGGCCGAAGCAAAAAAGAAATCAGGGAGCAACAGCCCGAAGATCATCATACAGTTTCTTGTTCTTAAAACCAACCAGCAACAGCTCAATGACATCCGCCAAAAAGGAATTGAATGGGGTGGTGATCGTGTCGAAATCAAGACAGCTCAGTTCAACGATTTCAGCCAGGGCAACCCCCTCATGCCATCCGCAGAAAAATATTCCAGGTACAGTATGCAGGATGCAGTATGGACGATAAAGAACACTTTACCAAATCATTGTTTCAGAATGTGGACTTCCGCCGTTATATGCTGGGATGGGAATATAGTGCCCTGTTGTTTTGATAAAGATGCCCGCCACCTGCTGGGGAACATTAAAAACTTAATTTTCAGGGAAATATGGAACGGCAGGGAGTACAATGATTTCAGGAGGATGTTATTGAAGAAAAGGGAAACGGTGGAAATCTGCAGTAACTGTACCGAAGGAACAGGCTTAAGCCGTTGGTTATAGGTTGGTCCCTAAATCCTATATTTGCATGCCGGTTTGGCCAAATAATAATCATTTTCCAATTTCATGAAGAGGATACTTGAAGCTTGCGTCAATTCAGCAATTTCGGCGGTTGAAGCTCAAAAAGGAGGAGCCGGCCGTATCGAACTTTGCGAAAACATGCCCGAAGGCGGCTGTACACCCAGCTCCGGAACCATCAGGTTTGCAAGGCAGCGTCTTCATATACCGATCATGGTGATGATCCGTCCGAGGGGTTCAGATTTCCTGTATTCGGAGGATGAATTTGAGATCATGAAAAATGACATCCTCTCGGCAAAAGAACTGGGTGCCGAGGGGGTTGTTTTCGGGATACTTAAACCCGACGGCAGCATTGATAGGGAACGTATGGGCCATCTTGCTGGTCTTGCCAGGCCAATGCAGGTAACCTGCCACCGGGCTTTTGACATGACTGTCGATCCGTTCAGGGCCCTCGATGACCTGGTTTCCCTCGGTATTGACAGGGTGCTTACATCGGGGCAAAGCGACAGCGCGCTGCTGGGTGCTCCCCTGATAAGAAAGCTCATTAATCATGCCGGCTCTCGCATTATCATCATGCCCGGCCATGGAATAAAGGAGAATAACCTGGAGGAAGTTGCTGATGCCACCGGGGCTTCTGAATTTCATATGTACCTGGTTCGTAAGGTTTCATCTCCCATGACTTTTTTCAGGAATGATGTGAAGATGGGGAAACCTGATCTTTCGGAGTATGATCATGATGAAGTGGATGCTGAACGGATCAGGAAGGCCATGGAAATACTGGATAATAAATCCTGAGCGGCAGAATAACATGAATGATATCCTTCAGATTGTCAAAGAGTTCAGAATCGACGGTACAGCCTCAGCATTCGAGCGGGTGGGATCGGGACATATCAATGACTCGTATCGTATTGCAATATCCCCGGCCGGCTTACCCGGATATTTCCTTCAAAGGATCAATCACCAGATATTTAAAGATATTCCCCTGCTTACTGATAACATCCTGAAAGTCACAAAGCATATTTCGGAGAAGATCCGTCTGGCCGGACCCTGCATCCAGTGTGTCGGGCTCAGTCTTGTCCCGGCAAGGGACGGGCATTTTTTTTACAGGGATGATGAAGGAAATTACTGGAGGATGTTCAACTTTATCGGAGGGAGCAGGAGCTTTGACCAGGTCCCGAATGCCGGGCTGGCATATGAAGGCGGCAAGGCTTTCGGCTTATTCCTGAGGCTGACGGCCGACCTGGATGCAGACAGCCTTTCGGAAACCATCAAGGATTTTCATAATATAAAGACCCGCCTGGCAGCTTTCAAAAAAACATGTGAAGAGGATCCATACAAAAGGGCCGAAGAAGCAAAAAACGAGATCCTGTTCATTGAAGAACGCTCAGCCGGGATGCATAAGATACTGAAACTCGGGCTTTCGGGCCGGATACCGCTGAGGGTCACCCATAACGACACCAAGTTCAACAACATTCTTTTTGATGAAAATGATAAGGCAATCTGCATTGTGGACCTCGACACGGTGATGCCGGGATATGTTCTTTATGATTTTGGCGATGCTATCCGCACAGGTGCAAACACCGGGGCCGAGGACGAAGCCGACCTGGAGAAAGTGAATATCAACATGGAGCTTTTCGAAGCCTACTGCAGGGGTTTCCTTGAGTCGGCCGGCCGATCGCTCACCCTGGAAGAGAAGAGCCATCTTGCTTTCTCGGCCAGGTTCATGACCTTTATTATAGGCCTTAGGTTCCTCACCGATTTCCTGGCCGGCGATACATACTATAAAATCCATTTCCCGGGGCATAACATCCAAAGAGCCAGGGCCCAGTTCAGGCTGGTTCAAAGTATGGAGCAAAATGCTTCTTCTATGGAAAGGATTATTTCTGATCTTTGCAAATCAAATTCTTGAACCCTTTTATGATGAAAAAATCCTTCCTCCTTGTAATCCTTGTATCCCTGTTGTCCTTAAACCAGATTAAGGCCCAGGCTGTGAACATAATACCGAAACCATTTTCAGTAAAATTGAAAACGGGCAGTTTCGAACTGAATACTAAGACTGTGCTTTATGTTCAGAATGTGGACTCGGAATCGGCTTTAACTGCAGCTTTGTTTGCACAGTTGATGGATAAGGCCGGTTTAAAAGGGATGAAAGTGCTTGAAGCCCCGGCCGGGACCAGGACAATGCAGAACGGGATTTTTTTCGAGTTCTCAAAAAAGGGTAAGATGCCTCCCGAAGGTTATTCTCTGACAATCTCATCCCAAAGCATAATTATTGAGGCGACCGACGGGGCAGGTTTGTTTTACGGGCTGCAAAGCCTGATCCAGTTGCTGCCGCCCGAGATCTATTCATCAAGGAATGATGCCCGGGACCTGCAGTTCCAGCTTCCCTGCCTCGAGATTAAGGATCATCCCCGTTTCCAGTACAGGGGAATGCACCTTGATGTTTCCAGGCATTTCTTTCCTAAGGAATTTATCAGGCAGTATATTGACCTCATTGCCATGTACAAGATGAATGTGTTTCACTGGCATCTTACCGACGACAACGGCTGGCGCATAGAAATTAAAAAATACCCCAGGCTGACCAGTATAGGCGCGTGGAGGGTTGACCACGAAAACGATCCATGGAACAAGCGTGAATCACAGAAACCCGGTGAAAAAGCAACCTATGGCGGTTTTTACACCCAGAACGACATCCGTGAAATTGTGCAATACGCAGCCCAGAGGCATGTCACTATAATCCCCGAGATCGAAATGCCCGCTCATTCAGTTGAAGTTCTGGCAGCTTATCCCCGTCTTTCATGTACAGGAGGCCCGTTCACCGTACCCCCGGGAACCTATTGGCCCAATACCGATATTTTATGTGCAGGGAATGATTCGGTATTCACTTTTATTCAGGATGTGCTTACAGAAGTCATTGAGCTTTTCCCATCAAAGTATATCCATATAGGAGGTGATGAAGCTGATAAAACTAACTGGAAAACCTGCCCAAAATGCCAGGCAAGGATCAAAGCCGAAGGACTGAAAGATGAGAATGAACTGCAAAGTTATTTTATAAAAAGGATAGAAAAATTCATACTTTCAAAAAACAGGAGACTTATCGGATGGGATGAAATCCTTGACGGGGGTATCGCACCTGAGGCCACGGTGATGTCGTGGCGGGGCCTCGAAGGCGGTATTGCTGCTGCCAGGCAGGGACATGATGCAATTATGACCCCTGGCGATTACTGCTACTTCGACCGTTACCAGGCTGAACCTTCAACCGAACCCAAAGCAATCGGTGGTTTTCTAACGCTTAAAAAAGTATATTCCTATGAACCAATCCCCGAAGAGCTCAATGCAGAGGAACAAAAACACATCCTTGGGGCACAGGGGAACATATGGACGGAATTCATCCCCACAGTGAAACAGGTTGAGTACATGGCCCTGCCACGAATGATAGCCCTGGCCGAAGTGGATTGGTCCCCTAAGGCGGTTCGTAATTTCAAAGAATTCAGGACCAGGCTCACACCTCATCTTAAAAAACTCGATTACATGCAGGTAAACTATTCAGCCGGCTCTTTCAGGGCCGATATCAATACCCTGTTCGAGAAAAAGTCAGGTAAGGTAAAAGTGGTGTTATCCTCGGAACAGCTGGATATTCCTATTTATTATACGCTTAACGGGAAAGACCCTAATTTGAAATCCTTATTGTATACCGAACCATTTGAAATCAGCGGAAGCACTCCGATCAAAGCAGGCTTGTTTGCCGACGGGAAACTTAAAGAGAAGATCAGCGAACGCAACTTTATTTTCCATCTTGCTGTCGGTAAAAAAGTAATATATAAATCCACATGGTCGGTGAGATACCCTGCCGGAGGTGAAACAGCCCTTATAGATGGCTTAAGAGGGAGCAAGGATCATCACGACGGTTTGTGGCAAGGCTATCTTGGCAATGACCTGGACCTTATTATTGACTTCGGAAAAGAAACTATCATTACCTCGGTCATGATGACCATGTTGCAGAACCAGAAATCCTGGATATTCATGCCAAAATACGTTGAATATGCTCTTTCATCGGATGGAAAGAAATGGCATTCGGTGAACCAGGTCCTGAACACTGCTTCGCCCGAAGAAGAGATGGTGTTCATCCAGCATTTCACCCAGCCTTTCCCCTCCACACCTGCAAGGTACCTGAAGGTGACGGCAAAGAATTACGGGGTTTGCCCCGCCTGGCATGAAGGCGCCGGGCAACCCAGCTGGATTTTTGCGGATGAAATCGTGGTATATTAATGGGCAGCGACCGCAAATGTTCTGAACATGCGGCCTTCCGTTGTGCTGATCATAAGGTAGTATACACCCGGAGCGAGGGAATTAACGGGTAATTCAAAATAAGTACCCTGCTGGTTTCCCGGTTTGAATTCCAGTATTTCCCGCCCGCTGATATCCGTTACATTCAGTGAAGTAAGTCTGGTATTATTTTCAAAGCTGATCTTCAGCCGGTCCTGGACTGGATTGGGGTATAGTTTGATGTCAAGTTCCTTTGCTGTATTGTTTTGTACCCCGGTACCGTAAAAACGGGTATCCACGGCCACAGCATCTGAAGAAATCCCTGTCGGGTAAGTGTCGATGGAGTCCCCCTTTATTGAAGTCACCAGGCAGTACCCTGCATTCTGATAATCTCCAATGTTGGTATAAATCCTTCCCTCAAGGGTATCTACGGCCGACGAAATAATGTAAGTGTAAACCAATGAACCCGGGTCTTTTATGATAGTAGTATCTGCAATTGCAAGAGTATTCATATTGAATGAACCTATGCCATAATTCAGCCCGAGGTACAGAAGGCTGTCTTTGATCCCGGAACCCGCACCCACAGTAAACGGAAGGAAGACATTGGTGAAGCTGCGGTTCGCTGGCGTGTATACGGTAACGCTGCCGGTATCAATGACCCCGTAAGGGGTTTTATTCACTGAGAAGATCTGGTTGTTGTACATATACATCTCCATGATGCCTACCGCTTTATGGCCAAAATTAACTTCTGCTTTCAGGGTCCATGATGAAGGATCAATCACAGCAAGTTTTCCCTCGGTTCCCAGGTAGCCGCGGTTCACCGCAACATAAACGGTATCGTTTAAACTGCTTATGCCGCCGCAATCGCCCGATATCCCCTTAACTTCGGCAATAAGGGAGAGATTTGCCGTATCCAGGACTTCAAGATAATCACTGTTCACAGGGTATTGTTTTGAAACAAGCAGTTTGCCCTTATAAACTATCATCCGGTTCAGGCCTGAATCGGCAATGGCAGCCATGCGCTTAAAGTTGTTCAGATCATACTTGACAATGGAATCCTGGGCAGCAAAAAAACCGTAATTCCCGCTTATCACAATGGATTGGGAAGACTGAGTATATATCGTACCAAAAGTATTTACTTTCTTACTCAGAGGGTTGTACGATTGTAATGTAACATAATCAGCGTACGGGGGTGCGTATTCAAACCTTCCCGAATTGGAGGTTATCACCTGCCTTACGTAGGCGTTTAGCTGGGCGTTACAGTTAATAGTGAAAATCAGCAATGAGCAAATGACAGCAGTTAATAATGAATTTTTCGATTTCATGGATTAAACGGATATTAGTTACTGACTTATTCATTAACCTTTGACCCGAAAGTTAATTTTTTCAGCCTGGGGCAGGTCTTCTGGCTTGTTCTGGTTTCCGAAGTCTTCCCATTCCTGAAACGGAACAGTGACGAGGAGAATACGGAAGCCGCTTTTGAACTTACAGCTGCGGGCACAGCCCCGGTTTCCAACCGGGTTCCCTTTTCAACTTCACCGAAGGATATCGGTGAAAGTACCACTGGCATGCTGCAAAAGTAAATAATCAGTATGAAATAAACGCATGAAGGATCAAGGAATTTTTGGACAATTGCAGTAAATTCCCCCGGCTGGCCTGAACCAGCGGCTTTAGCCGATGAACAAACCCTCTATCCTAACTTTGTATCCGCCATCTTTGAGCTTGGTTACGGCATTTACAAGGCCGCTATGCCTCCATTGAAGCATGCAACGGCGGGGAAGGAACCAATAGCGCATGCCGAGCTTGATTTCCTTGTTGGTTTCCTTTATAAGTCCCTCGTACCCCTGGGCTACATAATAGCCTATATCAATAAAGCCCTGTAAACGGGGTTTCAGGGGGCCCGTCACGCACCAGTTGATAACTCCGTTGCGTGCATCAACCCAAGTGACTATTCCGCAATGCGTCACGGGACAGCCACACGACATGCCCATGGGACGGCCAATCATAATGTCATCCTTCTTCACGCCCAGGTCTTTCACCAGGGCCGGGTTATACGGAAGAATGGTTTCCCGGGGTCCGGGTTCATTATCAAATGAATCCAGTATGAAATCAAATTCACGCTGAAGGTTGTCCTTCCACCCGAGTTTCTCACCCAATCCGGCATGGTGACAGCTCAGGCATGCCACAGGGTCGGTAAGCTGTGGTTTACGGCTTTCGATATGGATGCAAAGTTTAAGGTCAGCCGGGGTTTTCAGCAGGTGATCACCAAAAAGCGTACATGTGCGGAATCCGCATGCGCCGCAATCCAGGCCGGGAAGGGCAGGTACAACTTCGGTAAGAACATTGTTTTCTTTAAACATAGGGTTGGGGTTTATGGTTTCTATTAATAAAATGCCTTGAGTCCCCCCAGGCATCATATCCTATTTCATCTCCTGTAAGTTTGACCCGGATCTCCAGGCAATCTCTGCATTCCTCCCTCTCTTCTTCAATACAAGGCTTGTCTTCATACAAGAGGTAGTCTTTGCGGTGTTTTTTCGGGCTGAGATTTGGCATGATAATATTGGCGCCGAGTTTCAAGGCCCTTTCACGTCCAAAGCCATCGATGGCCTGCAAAGCTGTGGCCGAAGCAATATTGATATCTTTCATCATGATCCTGAGGACAGCGATCATTTTCAGGGTCATTACCAGCCTTTCCTGCGATGGCCACAACTGATCGCGGAAAAGGTACAAAGGAGTCTGCGAATGCTCGATATAGGGTCCAAGACCAACCATATCCGCATCAATCTTTTTAAGGAAAAAAAGATCGCCCACCAGGTGTTCTATAGCCTGAAAAGGAAGTCCTACCATCACCCCTGTCCCCAGCTGGAAACCTGTTTTCTTAAGCAGCCTGAGGCAGTTAAGGCGGGCATCGAAGTCGTGATGCCGGTCCTGTGGATGCAGCATCCCGTAAAGCTCCCGGTCCGAAGATTCAATCCTGAGAAGATATCGGTGAGCGCCTGCTTCAAAAAACCTGCGGTAAGTCTCTTCGCTTTGCTCCCCGCATGAGAGTGTAATACCCAGTTTCCCCTGAGTCGCAGTTTTAATACTGCTTACGATATCACAAACAAAATCGATAAAAGCCTGGTCGGTCCTCTCGCCCGACTGCAGCACAACAGATCCATAGCGGTTGGCTTGGGCAAACATAGCCGCGTCAAGAATCTCCATCCTGCTCATTAGAAACCTCTCAGGGCTGTAGTTGCTCTTCCTGATCCCGCAATAAAGACAATCCTTTGAGCAGATGTTCGAAAATTCGATCAGGCCCCTGAAATAAACCCTGTTGCTTACATGCTCCTTTTTAACTGCATAAGCCAGTTCCCCAAGCAATTTAATTTCTTCAGGGGCAGCAAGCGACAGCAGGTAATGAATATCTCCTGCCGTCAGTTCGGCTTTGCCGGCAATGGTTATTATTTTCTCTCTTCCACCCATTATCGCTGTGCTCAGAAGATAGGTTTTAGCTGCTTTACTGTTTCAATAATTATTTTCAGAAAGATATCCGTGTCTTTTTGTGTTGAGAAACGGCCCAGGCTGAGCCTTATACCTCCCCTTGCCTGGAAGGGGTTGAGACCGATCGCCTGGAGAACATGCGAGGGATTTCCCCCGTCGTTCGAAGAACAGGCGGATCCTGTGGAGACGCAAACGCCTGCCTCATCCAGCATCAACTGCAGCCTCATCCCTTCTCCTTCCATTCCTTCAATACAGAAATTGATATTGTTTGGCAAACGGCTGCTTAGCGAACCATTGAAATAAACCCCCTCAATATTGTGGCTGAGTGTGCTAATTATCCTCTCCTGCAGACCTGTAAGCCTGTGCATTTCAGCTTCCATTTCCCTGCAGGCTATTTCGGCAGCTTTTACAAACCCGATAATGCCGGGGATGTTCTCGGTGGATGAACGTATCCCTCTTTCCTGCCCCCCCCCGTGAAGCAAGGGTTCTATAGCAACACCGTTCCTGAGATACAAAGCTCCCACCCCTTTAGGGCCATGAAGCTTATGAGAATTCACAGTCAGCAGGTCGGTGAATAAAGTGTGTACATTCACCGGGATCTTGCCAAACGACTGGCAGGCATCGGAATGGAAATAAATATTCCGCTCCCGGCAAATCCTCCCGATCTCCTCAACTGGTTGAATGGTTCCTATTTCGTTATTGGCATGCATTACCGAGACCAGAATGGTTTTGCTGTTAATAACTTTCTCCAGTGCCGAAACATCAATAAAACCCTCCTGGTCAACCGGCAGAAAGGTTACGAAGAAACCCTGGGTTTCAAGCCAGCGGGCAGCTCGTAAAATGCAATCGTGTTCGATTGCCGAAACAACGATATGCCTCCCTTTATAGGCATTGGCAAATGCCACCCCTTTCAAGGCAAGGTTATTGGATTCGGTTCCGCTTCCCGTGAATATGATCTCCGAAGGATTTGCACCCAGGAGTGAGGCAAGCTTTATCCTCGATTGTTCCAGTACCTCATGGGCCATTGTTCCCATGGAATGCAGGCTGGAGGCGTTACCGTAGAATTCATCTCCCGCCTCGCGGATGAGCCCGGCAACAACCGGGTCTATGCAGGTTGTTGCTGCATTGTCAAGATACACGATATGTTTGTGATCTGCTTGCAACGGCATCATTCCCCAATATAAAACAGGTCATGCTCCATGGTACGCAGAACTCCGAAATGGTTCTTCGCCCCTATCTCTTTCTTGCCTACGCAGATCGTACAGGTCCCTACCGGAGGATTGCCTCTTAAGAACATGGGCTGTTTAATCTCACCGGACCTTTCAATATGCCTTACAATGGGATCTATACCGATTCCATAGAGCGCATTGCTTTCCACAACAGTGATCTCCTTTGCGGCTTCGATGACCCTGTAGCGGAAAACTTCTCTTTCGGCCTGTGAGATCAGGTCAATCTTGGTGATAACTGCTATATCGGCAAGGGTAAGCATAGGGCCGATCTTATAGGGCAGGTTCATACCGCTGGTTGCTTCAAGAACAACAACACCCAGGGAATTTTCTATATACGGCGAACAGCGAAGGCATAAGCCGGCTGTTTCAACAAACAGAAAATCGCTTCCCGACTTCTCGGCCCATTCAACAGCCTCATCCATCACCACAACATTGCAATGATCGGGGCATAATTCACCGGAATACAGTTTCCTCGAGGGGATATTAAACTCTTCGCTAATGATCCTGTCTTCATCGGCATACAAAACATCTATTTTAAGGTATGCCGGTTTATGCCCTTTTTTAAGCATTCTTCTTATGACCTGTCTTATAACCGTGGTTTTCCCGCAGGTTGGGGGGCCGGCAAATATTATCAGCTTCATATATCAATTTGTTATTTTCAGGGTTTCCATTTGTTCCACCATCATCTGTTCTGAGATCTCCTGCCCGCTGCGGATGAACGAACGGAAATTCAGCATGAGGTTGTCTATTTTACCAAGTTCACCGGCCACTCTTCTTTCGGCCGGATTAGTGCAGATCAGTTTCTCCATCGAGCCGTTTTTCATGATGATCCTGTAGTCGGATAAAAGCGCAATGTGGGGATCGTGAGTCACAAAGACAAAGATCTTCCTGAACTGTTTAAGAAGCTCCAGGGCCTTGGTCCTGTGAATCCCGGCATTTTCGATTTCATCAAGGAGGATGATGGGGGAATTGCCTATGATCACAGCATCGGCAATCAGCAATGAACGGGTTTGTCCGCCCGAAAGTTCGGTCATCCCGGTATGTACGATGATGGCTTCACCGGTCAGCTGGTTGGCAAACTCCAGGGTTTCGGCTATCATCTTTTCAGGATTGTCGCCTCCCCTTACCTTTGCATGGATCTTCAGAAATTCGCCTACAGGAAGATCGGAAAGAAAGTTGGTATGCTGGGATATCAGAGCGATAGGGTGTTTGCGGGGATCGAACGTAAAATCTTCGTTAATCGTTTCCCCGTTGATCATAACCAGGCGGTTGGAAGGCGTATTCCGGTTAGCAAACAGTTCAATATCGTTGATCAGGGTGGTTTTACCGCAGCCTGTGGGTCCCACGATGCTGATGATATCTCCCATATTCAGCTCAAATCGTTCAACTTTTTCGGGTTCACCGGTTTTACCGTAGCCCCCCATAACGCAAATGCTTTGTATATCCATGAAAATAATTTTTATAAGAATTCGGATGAATTTTCTGCAGTAAAAATACGAGCATGTTGATTGCCAATATTATATATGGCACTGAAAGAAAGTGTCCTTTTAACTGATGTGTTACATAATAAAAACTGCATTATTTCACCTTTTAATATATGAAAATCAAGTACTTTTGTTGAAAATATCCTATGAGCACTCTCGATCACCAGCGCTATTACAACTGCGACGATTGTCTTTTCAAAACAATCAGCTGCCAGTACATACAGAAGGATGAGTTTGAGAAACTCAGGGCAAAATCAGTTCAGCTGAGGTATAAGAAAGGGGAAGTAATTTTAAAACAGGGCGCCAAATCAACCCATTTCCTTTTTTTAAGAAAGGGCATCATCAAGTTTAATTATGAGGATGAGAACGGTAAAAACCTCATTCTTTCCATTAATAAAGCACCTGCCCTCATCGGGGGTGCAAACCTCGTGAACGCCGAGTTCAACCTCTTTTCCATATGTGCCATCGAGGATTGTGAAGGTTGTACAATCGATGTTTCGATGCTGACACGAATCGCCCTCGGAAACACCTTGTACCTGTTCAAGATGCTGCAGTTCATCACGGATGTCTTCCGCAGTTCAATTTTTAATTTTATCAGTCTTGCGCATAAGCAGGTTAACGGCAGGATTGCCGATATCCTGATCTTCCTTTCCCAGAACATCTATGCAAATAATGCTTTCGTGCTTTCACTTTCCAGGCAGGAATTTGCTGAATTTGCCGGATGTTCAAAGGAAAATGTAATCCATACCCTGCGAAAATTCCATAATGAGGGAGTGATTACCGTTGAGGGGAAGAAAATTACTCTCAATGATCCCGAGCGGCTACAGAAGATCAGCAAGCACGGTTAATGATCATTTGCGTTTTACAGACTGCAGTTTATTTTCGGCCATAAACACCGAATACCCCCTGTAACCGTCTTTTTTAATTCTGTCAATGCAGGCAGCCCTGTCGGATTTCAGGACAAGGGCAAAGAGTTTTGAGAAAAAATTATTGAATTTTTTGCAATTCATAGGGTTTGAGAACTCCAGGCAGTCGGCGCAACTCTGGGTATTATTCTGGATATTGCAGGTTCTCACGGAGCACCATCCGGCTTTATTATTTTCATGGCAGCCGGGGCATTTGCCTTTAAGGTACTTGCTGCAGGCCCCGCAGTATAGGCCACAGTATGCGATGAGTGAAGGGTGAGCAACGACAGGTTTCATCAGTAAGGGGAATTGGAATGCGAAATTAAGAAATATTGTAATGGTAATAACCTAACGCATCCTTTAAATCAGGCAGCACCTGGTTTTCGAAGCTCCAAATAAAAAATTGCTTTAAACTGTCCCGGTAAATTCCCGCAAATGTCGCGGAATCGGGCCGGGGCTATTGGGGTTCATAGTATTGAACGGGAGAGCGGCTGAGAGCTGATGTTTTCATACCGTCATGATGTCCTTTTCCTTGATTTCAAAGATTTTATCGACTTTTTCGATATACTCGTCTGTAACCTTTTGAATATCGGTTTCAGCTTTATCAACCTCATCTTCAGGCACACCGTCCTTCTTCAATTTTTTAGCTGTTTCATTGGCATTACGGCGGATGTTTCGTATGCTGATCTTCGCGTTTTCCGCTTCAGCCTTGGCTTTTTTAACCAGGTCGCGGCGGCGTTCCTCGGTGAGTGGCGGTACCTGTATCCTGAGGATCTCACCTTCATTTTTGGGGTTGAATCCAAGGTTGGCAGCCAGTATCGCTTTTTCGATCAGTCCAAGAACACTTTTATCCCAGGGCTGAACGATGATCTGCCTTGCATCCGGGGAACTAATATTCGCAGTCTGGTCTATTGGAGTCATCACCCCATAATAATCGATTTTCACTCCTTCAAGCATCTGGGGATTGGCTTTGCCTGCACGGAGTTTCTGTATTTCTTTTTCAAGATGGTGCAAGGCATTCTGCATGCCTTCTGTAGCTTCTTCCAGTGTAAACTCTAATTCTTCGTGCATAGTTCGGAACTTTGGTTTGGGTCGAAATTATCACTTTTGAACAATGGTGCCGATCTTTTTCCCCTGTACCAGTTTCAGCAAGTTGCCTTTCCGGTTCATATTGAAGACAATGATCGGCAGGTTATTTTCGCTGCAAAGTGTGAAAGCTGTAAGGTCCATTATCTTCAGATTCTTTTTATACGCCTCATCGAAACTCAGAGTTTCATATTTCTTTGCTTTTTTGTCTTTTTCGGGATCGGCAGTGTAAACTCCATCCACCCTGGTTCCTTTCAGGATGGCATCGGCTTTGATCTCAACAGCTCTAAGGGCTGATGCGGTATCGGTGGTGAAGTAAGGGTTTCCCGTTCCTCCGCTGATCATCACTACATAACCATCCTCAAGGTAAGCGATAGCTTTTTCACGGCTCATCCGTTCACAAATGGGGTCAATGGCAATTCCTCCAAGGTGTTTCACCTTAAGCCCTGCCTTTTCGAGTGCATCCTGTATGGCCATGCTGTTGATCACGGTTGCCAGCATCCCCATATAATCACCTTGGACACGGTCAACCCCAAAATCAGTTCCCTGCAATCCCCTGAAAATATTACCGCCGCCGATTACGATTGCAATCTGCAGTCCTTTGCCCGCAACCGATTTTATTTCCGAAGCATAATCGAGCAGCCGCCCGGGATCGATTCCATAACCCTGATTCCCTTCGAGCGCCTCGCCTGAGAGTTTCAGTAAGATACGTTTCAGTTTCATAATTCAGTCTTTTGAAAAGTTTTGAGCAACGGGGTGGCCCGATTTCGATATACCTAATGTGGATTCCCGGTATTTCATTTCCAGCCAACAGATTTTATCCCACCCCATGACAATTCTTATATTTCTTACCGCTTCCGCAGGGACAGGGGTCATTTCTGCCAACCTTTTTTTCAACCTTGACCGGCTGGGGGCGTGACTTTTCCTGGGTATCTGTATTGGCCTGTGACAGCAGGTCGGAGCGTTCTTCCTTATAACGGCCACGGTCGGTTTTCTTTGGCAACTGGGCTTCTTTTACATTTTCGACCTGGATGGGGACGTCGGCTTTGATCAGGAATGAAAGGATCTCCTTGTTCGTCCTTTGAACCATGGTTTTAAACAGTTCGAAGGATTCGAATTTGTAGATCAGCAATGGGTCTTTCTGCTCGTAGGCAGCATTCTGAACCGATTGTTTCAGGTCGTCCATTTCGCGGAGATGCTCTTTCCAGGCATTGTCGATCATTGAAAGGACTATGCCTTTTTCGATGGAAAGCACGACTTCCTTCCCTTTGTCTTCAAATGCTTTACGCAAGTTGGTGACTACCTGCATGGTTTTAATGCCGTCGGTTACCGGGATTGCAATATTCTCATAACGGGGCTCATTTTCAATCACATCCTTGATGACCGGGAAGGTTTTTATTGCAATGCTTTCTCCTTTGCGTTTATATCGCTTGTAGATATGGTCGAAGAGGGTTTCAGACACCTCTGCTGCATTATGCTGCTGAAATTCATCCTCCTTCAAGGGCGGTTCGGCGGCAAATTCCTTGATCAGGTCAAATTTAAATCCTTCATAATCGCGTCCGTCATGGTGGTCTAATACAATTGTTTCGCAAACATCGTACATCATGTTTGCTATGTCAACGGCGAGACGATCTCCGAACAGGGCATGGTGCCTTTTCTTGTAGATTGCTTCACGCTGGATATTCATTACGTCGTCATATTCCAGGAGGCGTTTGCGGATGCCAAAGTTGTTTTCCTCGACTTTCTTCTGGGCGCGTTCGATGGACCTGGTGATCATTGAATGCTGGATCACTTCTCCCTCTTTAATTCCCAGGCTGTCCATGATTTTCGCAATACGCTCTGAGCCGAACATACGCATCAGGTCATCCTCAAGCGAAACAAAAAACTGTGAACTTCCCGGGTCTCCCTGCCGGCCTGAACGGCCTCTCAACTGCCTGTCGACACGTCGTGATTCATGGCGTTCGGTGCCAATGATAGCCAGGCCACCTGCTTCCTTGACCCCGGGGCCCAGTTTTATATCGGTTCCACGGCCAGCCATATTCGTAGCAATTGTCACAGTTCCGGCCTTACCTGCTTCAGCCACAATATCGGCTTCCTTGGCATGCAATTTTGCATTCAGAACATTATGCGGGATATTCACTCTCTTGAGCATCCTGCTGAGCAATTCGGAGGTTTCAACCGAAGTCGTACCCACCAGAACCGGCCTCCCCTTTTGGGTGAGGTCCTGGATCTCAACGATAACCGCATTGAATTTTTCGCGCTTTGTCTTGTATACCAGGTCTTCCCTGTCGTCGCGCACCACCTTGCGGTTAGTGGGAATTACCACCACATCCAGTTTGTAGATATCCCAAAGCTCTCCTGCTTCCGTTTCGGCAGTACCCGTCATACCCGCGAGCTTCCTGTACATCCTGAAGTAGTTCTGCAGGGTGATGGTTGCATAGGTCTGGGTGGCGGCTTCAATCTTGACGGTTTCCTTGGCTTCTATTGCCTGGTGCAGGCCTTCAGAATACCGGCGTCCTTCAAGGATACGGCCTGTCTGCTCGTCCACGATTTTGACCTTATTATCCATCACCACGTATTCCACATCTTTCTCAAAAAGGGCATAGGCTTTGATCAGCTGGTTCACAGTATGGACCCTCTCAGATTTGATGGAGTAATCGAGCATCAGGGCATCTTTCTTCTCGAGTTTCTCAATTTCCGACAATCCGGAGCGTTCCAGGTCGGCGATCACGGCTCCCATATCCGGCAGGATATAAAATGAAGCATCCTCGTATGATTCCGTGAGAAGGTCGATGCCCATTTCGGTAAGCTCTATGGTATTGTTTTTTTCATCGATGATGAAGTAAAGTTCATCGTCGATGACATGCATGTTCTTTGACTGTTCCTGCATATAGAAGTTTTCGGTCTTCTGCATCAGGGCTCTCATCCCCTGCTCACTGAGGAACTTTATCAGCGCTTTGTTCTTTGGAAGACCGTGATGAGAACGCAGTATCTGCTCCCCGGCCTTTTTCATATTTTCAGAATTGTTCGGATCTGAACTTAACTGTTTTGCTTCGGAAAGCAGCTTTGTCACCAGGTTTCTCTGGGCATTGTACAATTTAACAACCTGTGGTTTTAGCTCTTCGAACAGCTGGTTATCCCCCTTGGGCGTAGGGCCGGAGATGATGAGGGGAGTACGGGCATCATCAATAAGAACCGAGTCAACTTCATCAACAATGGCATAATTATGCGGACGCTGTACCATTTCTTCGGGGTTTCCCGTCATATTATCACGGAGGTAGTCAAACCCGAATTCGTTATTGGTGCCGTATGTTATATCAGCATTATACGCACTTCTCCTGGCATTGGAGTTGGGCTCATGCCTGTCGATGCAGTCTATGCTCAGGCCATGGAACTCAAACAGGGTTCCCATCCATTCCGAGTCGCGCTTTGCCAGGTAGTCGTTCACAGTAACAATGTGAACCCCCCGTCCCGGCAAGGCATTCAGATATATTGGCAAAGTTGCCACCAGGGTTTTTCCTTCACCTGTAGCCATTTCGGCGATCTTACCTTCGTGAAGCACGACACCGCCTATCAACTGGCAGTCATAATGCACCATATCCCAGCGGATCGTATTTCCACCTGCCACCCAGGAACTGCTGTACCTGGCTTTTTCACCGGCAATTACAACACTGTTGCGGCGGGTTGCAAGCTCACGGTCCATATCGGTTGCAGTAACCTCTACCCATTCCAGTTCGACGAACCTGCGGGCTGTTTCCTTGACCAGGGCAAAAGCTTCGGGGAGAATGGCCTTCAGTTCTTCCTGAATGAGGTCGTACTCTTCGTCTTCAAGTTTATCGAGATCTTTATAAAGATCTTCTTTGGCATCAATGGCGATCTCTTCAGAATTCAGCTTCTCACGAAGTTCTGCGATCTCCTGCTGTTTCCCTACGATCCTGTCCTGAATCCGTTTTTTGAATTCAAGGGTTTTAGCCCTGAGTTCATCATGGCTGAGTTCACGGAAAGCATCTCCGAAGGAAAGGGCGGCATCAACCTGGGGATTGATTATTTTAATATCCCTTACAGACTTACTTCCCAGTAATTTCTTAAAAATATCAAGCATATGTTTTTTGTTGCCGGTATTTCACGGCAATCTTATTTCGATGATTGTAATAATTGTTCAATTGAATTCTCCAGCCCGTTACTTGGGAAATCGGCGGAGTATTTATAAATATTACCGTCTTTGTCGATGATAACAAACAATGGAAGGGAGCGCACATCATAGTCTTTCAGAATATCTATCTGGTCTCCTATATGAAGGAAAGTCCAGTCCCAGTTCTTTTTCAAATCAACATAATACCTCATTCTCAGCCTTGACGATTCGGATGAGATGCTGATAAAAAGTACTTTATCCTTGTACTTGTCTGCAATAGGTTTGAGAAGATCCATTTCATTTGTACAACCCTCACAGTAAGATGTCCAGAAGTTAACAACAACTGGCTTACCCCTGAGTGAATCAAGCTTCACGGACCCGTTGTTAACCCTGTTCCTTAAATTGAAAAGGGGTGCGGGAGTTCCGGGTTGAAGCCTGGTAAGGTTTTTTATTATATTGGTTGCGATGAGGCGGGCCTGGGGCTCCTGCCCTTTCTGCTCAATTGTATTCAGAACCGAAATGATTTTTCTCTGATCGTCGGTTGCGGTATTGTACATTTCCATAAGGCCTTTTAACAGGACAAGTTCCCTAAGCTTCACAGGCCTCAGAAGAGTGTCGGCCGTCAATGCTTTCATCAGGGCCGAATAAGGATCCTGGGCCGAAAGCAAGGCATGGTAATCATTCTTTTTAAGGATCATGGAAGTTGCGGTCATGTACTTTGAAAAGAAGGAATTAAAAAAGTCCATGTACTGAATGTTATCATAAAGTACGGGTCTGGAAGTGAAATAGGTGTAAGCTATCATGGGTTTGCTTATAAACTGTACCAGCTGGATCACGTTAGCCTGTTTATACTCCATGTACGTTTTTATGTACGGATCGGTTTGATCCCCGACCGAAAACGTGATTTTTGCCCTGAGGGAGTCGATCAGCGTTCGGTTATGGTCGCGGTAAAGTTCATTGAAATGTTCAACCAGGAATGCATTATAGACTCCGTCGAACTCACCCAAAATGAAATTGATATCATTGCTGGGCAAATGCAAAAGTTCCATCTGGAGATTGGTGGAATTAATAAAGGGATTGAGCTCTTTCACATCATCATACTTGTAAGGGGCTATCCTGATCTGGTAGTCTTTCCCCGGTTCAATAAAAAAGTCGGCAGTATGAAAATCTATCGACACCTTGCCCAGAATGGTCCTGTCAACAGGCACAGTCATGGTAAAAGAACCTGTTGAGTCAATACTTGCCCTGGCCAGGGTTTGCTCTGTTTCGGTAAGAAAATCCGAAGTAACCGTCAATGTAACGAACCTCCCGCCGGCGCCCGGCGCAGTACCTTTTATGGTTACATTCTGGGAGGATGCTGTCAGCCCGATAATCAGAAATAATGTAATGCAAAAAACCTGTTTCATAATTGATTGTTAATGTTAGTCTTTAATTCTGTTCACAACAAATGAGGGAATAGATTTTTCAGGGTCATTCCCGGAAATGGCCGGTTTCGTCTATACTTTTTCCTGACTTCGCCTTTGCCTGGTTAATTCTTATCCCATCAGGTATAAACCTGCCGGCATCTCCCCCATGCCTCAAGATATCTCTTACAATGGAGGAACTCAGAGAGGCATATTCCGGTTCACAAAGCAGGAAAACCGTTTCAAGATGCGGAACCATCAGTTTATTCATCTGTCCGATCCCGCGTTCAAACTCAAAATCCGCACTTGTTCTCAGTCCCCTTAAAATATACTTTGCACCCGTTGCCTTGCAGAAGTCTACAGTTAGCCCGCAGTAATGGGTGATTTCAATTTTCCTGTCCCGGTCAAACAATTCATGAAGCCAGCCAAGCCTTTGTTCCAGTGTGAAATACGATTGTTTCTGGGTGTTTTCACCCAGGGCAATAATCAGCTTGTCAAAAAGGCCCACCGAACGCCGGATAATGGATTCATGCCCTTTAGTGACCGGGTCAAATGAGCCCGGGAATACCGCTATTCGATCCATGATCACTTGATTTGAATGCAAAGATAAGAAAACCTCAGAAAGGCTTATTCAAAGGTAAAACTAAGCTGGAAAATTTTAGAATTCAGCTTGGCAATCGGATCCGTATAAATATTATGTTCACGTTTGAGGACGTCCATCAGCCCATACATCATTTTCAGTTCGATTCCAAGCTTAAACCATTCATTATAAAGATCGAACCCGACGCCGGCCTCAAGATAGACATCATTCTGGTTGAACTTTACGATCTTCTGGTCAGCGCTGCGTTGCTCCCTTTTTTTGGCCTGGGATGCCAGATCGAGGGTATACTGCACACCGGCCAGGAGGTAGGGCCTGAAATTATTATACCGTAATGCTTTATACTTTAGCTCTATCGGCAAATTAATGTAGGTCGAGGGTACCTTCTTCGTAAAACTCATCAGGGTTGTATCCGTTTTATTGTAAACCAAAACAGAGTATATGAGGTCCCTGTCGCCAAAACTCAGGGAGGGTATAAACCTGAGGTTAAACAGGTTGCCAAGCCTCAGGTCGCTTACTATACTGATCACAAAACCCGGTGTGGGACGGGATTCAATGCTTAGTACCCTGGCCCCGTTTGGCATTGGCAGTATATCTGGTATGTAGGTTGAATCCCATACAATGTGCTGCATATCGGCAACAGGCCTCACGGTTAGGTAACTCATGTTAAAACCAAGGACAAATCCGAAATGAAAGAGATCGTCGTCATACCTTGGCATGTTAATCACAATGCTTCTCTGGCTTTTCGCAGGCAGACCAGAAAAAAGCATAAAAGCAATACAGGCAAGCGTGAGAAATTTTTTAACTTTCAAATGGAACAAGCCTTAAACATTAAATAACGTTGTTTTTGCCGGATTATTTTGCGCTGAAAGCCAGACTTGCTGTGATATTCCGGAGTTCAGACAGGCCTGGTTCCTGAATAAATGGAAGCTATTCCACCCGAGAGGCTTATCACCCGGCAATCTTCAAAGCCTGTTTTCAGCATTATGTTCAGAAATGCTTTGCCTGAAGGGAAAAGTGCAACGGTCTCCGGCAGATACCGGTATGCTGAAGGATGGGACGAAATCAGGCGGCCCATTGCGGGGATGATAAAACGTGAATAAAAGCTGTAGAATTGTTTCAGGGGGAATGAAGGGGGATGGGAAAATTCCAGGATCATGACTTTGCCCCCCTTCTTCAACACCCGTTTCATTTCTGAAATCCCGGTTTCGAGGTTTTCAAAGTTCCTGACGCCGAAAGCGATCATGGCTGCATCAAATCTTTCATCGGGGAATTTAAGGTCCTCAGCATCGCCGTAAACAAGTTCAATTGCATCGGAGAAACCTGCTTGTGTAATCTTTTCCCGGCCGATAGCGAGCATTTTTTCCGAGATATCCGCCCCTGTAATGCGGATCCTGCCCTGCCGGTGCAATTCCATAGCCAGGTCGGCAGTACCCGTGGCCAGATCGAGCACATGGACGGGCTTTGATTTCAGCATTTCCCTTACCAACCGTTTTCGCCAAAGCCTGTCAATGCCGAATGAAAGGAAATGATTCAGGAAATCATATTTACCTGAAATTTCATCGAACATCGCTTTTACTGATTCTTTCTCTGGCATGGAAAAAAAACGGGATTATCCAACAACAAAGATAATCCCGGATTTAATAGAAATGATTTATTTATGCGCCAAGCTGAAGCCTTTTAAATCCAGTGACTTTCAGGTTCTTATCGTTTTCGGCGATAAACTGGGCACAGGTTTTCTTGCTGTCCTTGATATATTCCTGGTTCAGCAGGGTGCTGTCTTTATAAAATTTATTGAGTTTCCCGGTAGCAATCTTTTCAAGCATTTCTTCGGGCTTGCCTTCCTGCCGGGCCTGTTCCTTACCAATTTCGATCTCATGCTCAATCACACTCTGCGGAACATCGTCCCTGTCAATTGCAACCGGATTCATGGCTGCGACCTGTTTTGAAAGTTCGTATGCCACTTCCTCTGCGTTTTTCCCGTCCCTGGGGCTGATCCCAAGGATTGTAGCAAGACGGTTGCCATGGTGATTATAAGCCACGGTAAGAGGGGCTTCGACCACTTCAAAGTGAGCGATCTGCATTTTTTCACCGGTTTTTCCAAGCATGTCGTTCAACTTTGATTCAACGGTGGATGCACCTATCAGCAAGGGCATAAGTTCTGCAACTGTATGCACTTTATTTTTAACACCTGCATCCAGAACATCCTTTGCAAATTGCTTGAATTCATCAGTTTTTCCAACGAAATCAGTTTCACAGTTCACCATTACCACTGCTGCAAAGGTCTTGTCATCGGTAGTTTTTGCAACTACAAATCCTTCATTGGCATCACGGTCGGCGCGTTTGCCCGCAATTTTCTGTCCCTTTTTCCTCAGGTTGTCAATTGCTTTCTCAAAATCGCCTTCAGATTCCTGGAGAGCTTTTTTGCAATCCATCATACCTGCACCGGTCATCTGGCGAAGTTTATTAACTTCCGCTGCTGTAATATTCATAATATCAATTCGATTTTTGTATTAACGATTATTTTTTGGTTCTTCCGACAGGTTTGTTGATCCTTTTCCTCTGAGATTTTTTCTCTTCGGATTCGCCAACAACACCGGGCTTCATTTTTGTCAGCTTTGCATCGGGATGATCCTTGATTGCGAGTTTGATACCTGCGACCTCTTCTTCGATTTCATCCTCTCTCATCCTGTCATCGAAATCCTCATCTGTTTCCCCCTTGTCTTCATCGGCAGCTTTCTTGTCGCGGTCGAGCTTACGTTCAACGAGGCCTTCTTCAATGGCGTTGACCATGGTTTCAATAATGATGCTGATTGATTTTGAAGCATCATCATTGGCCGGGATAGGGAAATCAACCTTGCGCGGGTCTGAATTGGTATCCACGATGGCGAAGGTGGGAATATTCAGTTTCTTGGCTTCGGCCAGTGAGATATGTTCTTTCAGGATGTCCACGATAAAGATTGCGGCAGGCAAACGGTTGAGGTCTGCGATTGAGCCGAGGTTCTTTTCCAGTTTTGCACGCTCGCGGGTTATCGTAAGGCGTTCCTTCTTCGAAAGGTTATTGTAAGAAGGGCTGGTCATCAGTTTATCAATGGAAACCATTTTGCGGACGGCTTTCCTGATGGTAGCGAAGTTTGTAAGCATGCCACCGGGCCAACGCTCAGTAACATAAGGCATGTTAACCCTTTTCACCTGTTCGGCTACGATTTCCTTAGCCTGTTTTTTGGTGGCGACAAAGAGAATACGTTTGCCTGATTTGGAAATTTGTTTGAGGGCCGCAGCAGCCTCATCGATCTTTGCGATGGTTTTATACAGGTCGATGATATGAATGCCGTTCCTTTCCATGAAAATGTAAGGAGCCATTGCAGGATTCCACTTCCTTCTTAAGTGACCGAAATGGACACCGGCTTCCAATAATGTATCAAAACTTGTTCTGGACATATTATATGAATGAGTGTTCTTAAAATATTAACGTTTACTGAACTGGAATCTTTTACGGGCTTTCTTCTGGCCGAATTTCTTACGTTCAACCATTCTCGGGTCGCGGGTCATAAAGCCCTTGGCCTTGAGCAGGGGTTTGTATTCTGCGTTAATCTTTACCAATGCCCTGGAAAGTGCATGTGCAAGTGCTTCTGCCTGTCCTCTGACTCCACCACCATCAAGATTGACTTTAATGTCATATTGTCCCATGGTACTGGTGACTTCAAACGGTTCAACAACCTTGAACTGCAATATAGGTGTTGGGAAGTATTCCTTATAATCCCTGTCGTTGACGGTGATTTTTCCCTGGCCTTCCTGTAGGTAGATTCTTGCAACAGCAGTCTTCCTCCGGCCGAGTGCGTTTATAATTTCCATATTACTTTATTGAGGTTAATTGAATCTGTTTAGGTTGCTGGGCCTGATGAGGATGTTCGGTACCCGCGTATACGTATAGATTACGGAAGAGGGCGGCACCCAGGCGATTCTTCGGAAGCATGCCTTTAACGGCTTTCGCTACAACTTCTGTAGGTTTCTTCACCAAGAGTTCCCTTGGATTCCTGATCCTCTGTCCTCCGGGATATCCGGTATGACGAACGTATTCTTTGTCATCCATCTTTTTCCCGGTTAACAACACTTTTTCAGCATTGATGATGATTACGTTGTCGCCACAATCGACATGAGGGGTGTAATTTGTTTTCATCTTACCCCGGATCAATTTTGCGACTTTAGCAGCTAAACGGCCAAGTATCTGGCCTTCAGCATCAACCAGGATCCACTCCTTGGTAACGGTTTCCTTGTTGGCGCTAATCGTTTTGTAACTTAAAGTATCCATAGTATTAATTGATTTCTTTTCAAAAAGGGGTGCAAAGGTATCGTAATTCTTCTCATCCGGCAAACTATCTGACATAATTTTTAAATAAAATACCTTTATCCTTTATTCTATGACATTTTATTGTAATTTTATGCCCTATTTTATGGCAGATATCTATTTCAACAGGTTTATAGCTGCGTGGCTGGATAAATGGGCCGCCGACATCTCCATGCCCGGCCTGATATTATACGGGGCAAGGCAAACCGGGAAGACCTCGCTGGTTGCCAGGTTATCAGAAAAATTCAGACAGTTTATCCGTCTTGACCTGAAAGACCTGGCAGACGTCGGGATATTCAGGAAATCGGGATCAAGCGATGACTTCCTCGACAACCTTTTCTTTATGAAAGAGAAGGATAAGGCCGAGGAAAACACTTTGATATTTTTTGACAATACCTGCCGCGACCCCCAGGTAGTAAATCTCGCCGAAGACATAATAAGCAGGCGGCCCCGGATTAAAATCATCATATCCTCGGCCATTTCTTTGCACCAGGTGCCCCGGGGGTTCAGCAGTCTTTTTCTCCATCCGCTTTCCTTCACCGAGTTCCTCGATGCAAACGGAAACCAGGAAGCTATTTTTGCATTCAGCGAAGTTCCCTTTCCTGTCGGCGGCTTTCATAAACTTCTTGGATTGTTTCACCAGTATACCCTCGTGGGAGGGATGCCGTCGGTCGTCAAAAAATTTGTTCAGTCAAGAAGCATGTCTTCACTGAAACCTGTCTATGAAGGCATAATGAAAGAATTTTTCGCGGATATTGACGACACCTCCCTCAGGCAGAATAAAAAAGACCTGCTCACCATTACCCTGCAGAACGCCTTCATGTATGCGGGGACAAGGGTGAAATTCAATGCATTCGGAAATGTTCCTTACGGAAGCAGGGAGATGGCCGGTACTTTGCGGTATCTTGAGAAATCCATGCTTCTCAGTTTAAATTATCCTTTGGTCAGGACAGAACCTCCCCTGAGCCCCGACCTTAATAAATACCCGAGGCTTCAAATGCTGGATACCGGCCTGGTGACCTATTTTTCGGGTATCCAGAAACAGATGATACTGGCGATGGATCTTAATGCCCTGTTCGAAGGTCAGGTATTAAGGCATGTTGTGGGGCAGGAATTAATCAGCAACTCCTATGATGAACCGGCCAAACCCGATTACTGGGTAAGGGATAAAGCCCAATCCTCGGCCGAAATTGATTATGTGATCAGGTATGAAGGCATGGTGATCCCCGTTGTCGTGAAATCGGGAGAACCCGGCAGGCTAAGGTCGCTTCACCAGTTCATAGACGAAGCTCCGCATCCATTTGCCATCCGCCTGTATGCAGGCAATGTGAACATCCGCAAAGCCGAGACGCTCAGGGGCAAACCGTATTACCTTCTCTCTTTGCCCTATTTCCTGGCTTGCCGCATCCCTGAACACCTCAAAGGCTTTATCAAGTATGTAAACAGCTGATTAATTTTGCCCTGAAATTTGCATTCCCTGTACCTTTTGTATTATATTTATCAAAAATTAATTGAATGAACGCACTTCAGAACATTTCTATTCTTCTTGAACTGGCAGTGTCAATTCTGGGTTTGCTCATCTGGCTCCAGAAGAAAAAATCATATGGCGCATTTATTTTTCTGACTTTCCTCTTGTATATGGTTTATGATGCATGCAAACTATGGAGCCTCGCTATTCCTGAGTTTATACTTAGCATCATCTTTGCCGTTGCCTCCCTTTCGATCCTGCTTGCTGTATGGAAGTTATACAAGACCGACTAGGCTCTCAAAAAAACCAGGTCATTTGAATGAAAGGAAACCCGGTTCCGGGTTTTTTGTACTTTTGCAGATTAAATAGCGAATTAGCGAATTAGCGAATTAGCGAATTAGCGAAATAGCGAAATAGCGAATTCGTAATTCGTACATCGTAAATTGTACATAGTATATTATGTCGATAGCTGTCAATAACATCACCAAGATATACGGAACCCAGAAAGCCCTGGATTCAGTTTCAATCAACATACATCCCGGTGAGATTGTAGGTTTGCTGGGCCCTAACGGTGCCGGTAAAAGCACACTGATGAAAATCCTCAGCTGTTTTATCCCTCCCACTTCAGGCGAGGCCTCTGTTTGTGACTTTGACGTTCTCGAACAATCCATTGATGTAAGGAAAAAAGTCGGATACCTTCCCGAGAACAATCCCCTTTACCTGGATCTTTATGTCAAGGAATTCCTGGCGTTTGTGGCAGGCACTCACCAGCTGAAAGGTTCCATAAAATCAAGGGTGGAAGAAATTATAACGCTGACGGGGCTTCAGCTTGAACAGCATAAAAAGATAGGTGCGCTGTCAAAAGGTTACAGGCAAAGGGTCGGACTGGCCCAGGCCCTGATCCATGATCCTGAAGTGCTGATCCTGGATGAGCCAACCTCGGGCCTTGACCCGAACCAGCTTGCCGAGATAAGGCACCTGATCAAGGAGATAGGAAAAGAAAAGACCGTAATGTTATCTACGCATATCATGCAGGAAGTGGAAGCAATTTGCGGAAGGGCCATCATCATACATAAAGGAAAGATAGTCGCAGATGACGCCACTGAGAATCTCCAGAAGATCACTGTTTCAAAAACAATGATCAGGGTTGAATTTTCGTCGGAAGTCGGGGAACAGGTCGTACAGTTAATCCCGGGTGTGAAGGAAATGATGCCGCAAAAGCAACAGGCGGGACAGGAGAAAAGTAAGAACCCTTCATCCTCAGTCTGGCTGCTTGAATCCGAACCGGGGCTGGATATCCGTGCCGAAGTGTTCAAATTCGCAGTGGATAAAGGATTGACGGTGCTTTCCATGCAAAAGGAGGAACAGAAACTCGAAGAAGTTTTCCAGGAGCTCACGAAAAATTAATAGTGGAGAATAAAAAATTTATAAATTTGCCGGCTGGAGTGGAAAGATTTGATTGATTGCAACCACTGGAAAAAATGCTAAAGCAGTAGCTTCTCTCCTCAATCTTCAAGTCGCCCGAACATAAGTTTAAAATTAAAAAATCAAAACATGGGATATTTATTTACATCGGAGTCCGTCTCAGAAGGACATCCGGATAAAGTTGCCGATCAGATATCGGATGCATTACTTGATGAATTCATGCGCTGGGATCCTGAATCCAAAGTTGCCTGCGAAACTTTCGTCACTACAGGCCTTGTTGTCTGCGGTGGCGAGGTTAAAACCAACGGCTGGGTAGATGTTCAGGAAACAGCCAGAAATATTATCCGTAATATAGGATACACCAAGGCTGAATACCGCTTTGACTGTGACTCCTGCGGTGTGGTTTCCACTATTCATGAGCAGTCTGCCGACATTAACCAGGGCGTGGTACGTGAGAAGAAAGAAGACCAGGGAGCAGGTGACCAGGGTATGATGTTTGGTTATGCCTGCCGGGAGATGGACAACTTCATGCCCCTGTCGAGCGAGCTGGCACATATCCTCCTTCAGGAACTGGCCGATATACGCCATGAAGGCAAGCAAATGAAATACCTGCGTCCCGACAGCAAATCACAGGTGACTGTTGAATATGACGATAATGGCCAGCCTTTGCGCATAGATGCTATCGTAGTAAGCACACAGCATGATGATTTTGTTAAACCCAGGGATAAATCGGGAAAAGCCGAGAAAGCTGCCGAGAAAGCAATGCAGGACAAGATCCGGGAAGATGTTTTAAATATCCTGATCCCAAGGGTTAAAAAGACCCTCCCGGCAAGAATTCAGAAACTTTTCGGAAAGGATTTCAAATTATTCGTAAACCCAACAGGCAAATTCGTAATCGGGGGCCCTCACGGTGACACCGGTCTTACTGGCCGTAAGATCATCGTCGACACATACGGCGGCCACGGCGCACACGGAGGCGGTGCGTTTTCCGGTAAAGACCCTTCAAAGGTGGACCGCTCGGCAGCTTACGCTGCCAGGCATATAGCCAAAAACATGGTTGCAGCCGGTGTTGCCGACCAGGTTCTTATCCAGGTGGCCTATGCCATTGGTGTAGCCCAGCCTGTAGGCCTTTATGTAAATACATACGGTACTGCAAAGGTAAAGGACAAGAAGGGAAAGGTTCTGCACGACGGAGCCATAGCTGAGAAGATCAATAAATTGTTCGATATGAGGCCTTATGCCATTGTTGAACGCTTCGGTCTCAAGAATCCTGTATTTGTTCCCACAGCATCATACGGGCATTTCGGACGTGACCATTATTCCAAAGAAGTTGAAGTATATTACCCGGTCAAAGGCTCAAAACCCAAACGGGTTAACGGCAATGGCAAAGAAGTATATTTGAAGAAAGTCGAATTCTTTGCCTGGGAAAAGCTGGATTATGCCGGCAAAATCAAAAAGGAATTCGGGCTTAAATAATTATGGCTCTCGAAATCGAACGTAAATTCCTGGTTGACCATGATAAATGGGCTGAACTACCCAAACCAGCCGGAAAATTATACCGTCAGGGATATCTTAATGATGACCCATTTAAAACAATTCGGGTCAGGGTTGCCGGCGACAAGGGATACCTTACTGTAAAAGGGCCTGTTGTTAAAACTGTGAGGCATGAATTTGAGTATGAAATCCCTGCCTCTGAAGCTGCTGATATCCTCAGCTTGTTTTCTCCGCCTGAGGTTGAAAAAATCAGATACAGGATATTGTTCAATCAAAAAACCTGGGAAGTAGATGTGTTCGCAGGAGAAAATGCAGGCCTGGTCCTTGCTGAAATTGAGCTTGGCCGTGAAGATGAACCTTTCGCCAAACCTTCCTGGGCTGGCAGGGAAGTCACTGACGACCCGAGGTATTACAATTCACAACTTGCATTAATCCCTTTTAAAAGCTGGGAGATTGAATAGGATGCCTTCCTATCAAAGTTATTAAGCCCTGCAAGCCCCGGCCCAGGATTCCGCTGCGAACTGCGGGGAATTTACCAGAAGCGATTAAAATAAAAAAAGCCCTTCGCGGGGCTTTTTTATTTAGGTTTTGTGTGAAAGATCAATGCCTTATCACCAGTTTCCTGCTTGAAATACTTTTACCATCCAGCAAAAGTGAATAGAAATACATTCCTTCGGGGAGATCGGAGATATCTATATGGATCTTTCCGTTACCGCCCGAAACAGATTCTTCACGAACTACTGTCCCAAGTATGTTCCGCAATAAAAGCAGGGCAGGCTCATGGGCTGTAATAGAATAATCAACAGTAAACTGAACGCTGGCAGGATTGGGATATGCATAACCAATTTCTGCCTGTGCGTTTGAAATGTCGCTTACCCCGAGATGCCATACTTCGGTCTGAACAAAAATCCCGATAGTGTCATTTGCATCTTTAAGGTTATAGAACTTATAATATACAAGGGAGGAACCTGTAATGGAGTTTGGGCTGATATGCGAGCTGAAATTGTTATCAAGCACTCCGGGGTTCAGTGCCAGGGTCGTGGGTGAATAGTTCGTTGTATCGGGGAAACAGCCTCCTGCAAAACAGAAATTTGATTTCTGGGGGGATACAAGAATTTTAACCGTTCGTTTAACTTTATAAGATTGTGCAGTGGTGGAGATGTTTTTCATATCTATCTCTACAGCAATATCTGTTGTTGTATCGAACAATGACCTCATCACTCCAAGGGTCCCCCCGTTGGAAATAATCTGCCCTGAGGTTGTTTGAAGTTGCATTGACTGTGCAAACAGGCCGGCGGATGCAATTGTTAGGAAAAACAATAAATAGGAAATCTTTTTCATGGTCTTTAATTATTGGGAGTTGCTTATGCAAAGATATAATGTTTCACCTAACAATTCCAAGGGAATATGATATATCTTTTTACTCATATGTTATTTTTTTAGTAACTTGCGCGCAGTATTAACCAAAAACAATGTATTATGAGGAGAATTACTTTCCTTCTGCTGCTATTTTGTTTTGCAGCAATGACCTCTTTTGGAGGAGGTTACCAGGTTGGTTTGCATAGTACGCGGAATACCGGTATGGGTTTGATCGGTACTTCGCTTTCATACGATGCGAGCACCATATTTTATAATCCCGGCGGCACATCTTTCCTGAACGAAAAATGGAGTTTCTCTGGCGGTCTCAGTCTGATCATGGCCAGAGTGACCTTCCAGGCAAAAGACGTGAATTACCAGGCACATCTTGAGCATCTGTTGAATACCCCGTTTTATTTTTATGCAGCCTACAAAGCAACCGACAAACTTAGTCTCGGGCTGGCAGTTAACACACCTTACGGGAACAGGCTTTCATGGGGAGATACATGGCAGGGCCGTTACCTTATCCAGAATCTGAGTTTTAATGCTATCACCGTGCAGCCAACCATCTCCTACAAATTCAATAAAATTATTGGAATTGGATTTGGACTGGTTTGGTCATATGGCACAGTCAATCTGAACAAAGCATTGCCGCTTGATTATTCGGGTGGCGAAGGCCAGCTGAACATCAAAGGCAGCACCATTGGCTTTGGTTTTAATGCCGGGGTGATGGTTCATCCTATAGAGGCCCTGAGTATCGGTATTGATTTCCGTTCGAAGATAAATATGGATGTACGTTCTGCCAGTGCAACCTTCACGGTTCCTGCAGCTGTACGCAGCGAATTTCCGGACAGTAAAGTTGAAGTTTCTTTGCCGCTACCGGCAAACCTTGATTTCGGGGCTTCTTACAACATCAATAAAAAGTTTATGATCGGGATCAACCTTTGTTATGTTTTCTGGAAACAATACGACTCGCTGGTTTTCAATTTCAGGACAAAAACATCGGCCCTTGACAGGACAGCCACACCGGCCTTATACCAGAACAGGCTTATCCCGAGAATCGGTTTGCAGTATAAAATCAATCAGATTGTTACAGTAAGGGTTGGAGGATATTACGATCCCTCCCCCGTACAATCCGATTACCTGAATCCTCAAACACCGAGTTCCAATGAAATCGGTCTGACTGCAGGTTTATCAGTATTCCCGGTAAAGGGCTTCAGCATTGATGCTGCATTTCTTTACCTGATGGGGACCAAGCGCGATGGGACATACAGCCCTGAAAATTTTGCAGGCACCTACTATTCGGCATTTTACATCCCGGCCATCGGTTTAACATATAGTTTCTAAACTTCAAAACTGATCGAAATGAAAAAAATATTATTCATTATATTATCCCTTGCCCTGTTCACCTCATGTGAACGTAAGATCAGCGAATATGCCGCTGATAAAGGGAGCGCAAACTTCACTACATACATCTCTGTCGGCAATTCACTTGTTGCCGGGTATGCCGACGGTGCATTATACCATGACGGCCAGATTTATTCCTGCCCGAATCTTATCGCAGGCCAGCTTCAGCTTGCAGGTGGCGGGGCATTTGTGCAGCCAATGGTCAACAGCAATGTTGGTGTTGCAATTTATCCCGGAGTGTCGCCCAGGCTGGTTCTTGGCTATGCAGCCGACTGCCAGGGAAATGTAGGACTTTCACCAGTCCCGGCCCAGGGTGCAATGGATCCCCTTGCCCCGGTTGGATATGCTGTAAATAATTTCGGCATCCCCGGTGCAAAGTCTTTCCATCTTATCATTCCGGGCTATGACACCATGAACCCTTATTATGCAAGGTTTGCAAGAGGCCTGGGCGGACCCGTGGTCAGTGAATTTATCAACCTTCATCCGACTTTTTTCACTCTGCAACTAGGTGACAATGACGTTCTTGCTTATGCGCTTGCGGGAGGTTCGCGTGATTCCATAACAAACCCGGCCTTGTTTTATTTTGCAATGAAAACCGTGCTTGGATCATTGCTTGCAACCGGAGCATCCGGGGTCATGGCCAACATACCTGATATTACCAACATACCGTTCTTTACAACAGTTCCTTACGACGGACTTGTGATAGCCAGGCAGAGCCTTGCCGATTCAATCAACATGGCGATGGGATTTTACGGGCTTCCTTTCCATTATGTCGCCGGTGCTAATCCTTTCCTGATCAACGATCCAAGTTCACCTCATCCTTACTTTAAGGTAAGGCAGATGCAACCGGGTGAACTGATCCTGCTGACCGTGCCCCAGGATTCAATGAAATGCATGGGTATGGGTATCATCAATCGTGCTACCCAGCTTCCTTATCCTATTCCGAACCAATATGTGCTCACACTCGCCGAGATCGCACAGATCAAAGCTGCAACCACCGTTTTCAATACCATCATAGATACCCTGGCAACCAACCACCATGTTGGCCTTGTTGATATCAATTCAACTCTGAAGCAACTGAGTTCCGAGTCGGGCATTGTTTGGGACGGAGTTCACCTGGACGCCACATTTGTAACAGGTGGAGCTTTTTCACTTGATGGCATTCACCTCACACCAAGGGGAAATGCGGTATCGGCAAACGCCTTTATCAGCGCGATTAATCAGCGTTTCGGAAGCAAGATCCCTTACGTTGACATCACCAAATACAAAGGTGTGGTTTTCCCGTAAACCCGAAAAACACATTCTGAAAAAAGGGCGTCCGGTAGGATGCCTTTTTTTTTCAAAGCCTTGCAAGGTACTGCAGCATTTTCTGAACAGCCCTCCCCCTGTGGCTCAAACCGTTTTTCAGATAAGGAGGCATTTCGGCAAAAGTCTGGGATTGCTTATCGGGCCTGAAAACAGGGTCATACCCGAAACCGTCGGAACCTGACGGGCCCTGTGTTATCTCTCCATCGATGCGGCCTTCAAACATATATTCATTCTGCCTGTAGATCATGCAAATTGAACAACGAAAACATGCCCGGCGGTCTTCGACTCCCTGCATTTCCTCCATTACCTTTTTTATATTATCGTCAAAGTTGCATCCTTCTCCTGCATAACGTGCTGAATAGACTCCCGGCCTGCCATAAAGTGCGGCTATTTCAAGCCCCGTATCATCTGCAAAACAATCCAGTCCCGTTTTCTCATAAACGAAACGGGCTTTTTGCCTTGCATTGCCCTCAATCGTTTCCTGGGTTTCAGGAATATCCGTATCAAGACCTACGTCTTTTAAACTTTTGATGATAAGTGCATTCCCCGCTATCTCTCTAAGCTCCCTGAGTTTGTGCTGATTATTTGTGGCAAAGACAATTGAAATCATTAGAGTTGATTAAATCAGATTATTTCTTCGAGTAAATTTGTGATCAGTTCAGTATATGTCCAGCCATAAGCCCTGGCCATTTTCGGTACGATGCTTGCCGAGGTTATCCCCGGCACTGTGTTGACTTCCAGGAAATAAAATTTCTTTCCCTTCAGAATGTAATCAAAGCGCACAATCCCTTTACAATTCAGTTTCCTGAAAAGATTCACAGAGATCTCCCTGCACTTATCGGCAACCTTCGCGGATATTTCGGCCGGCACAACCTCATCGGCCATACCCGGCTGGTATTTGGCTTCGAAATCAAAAAACTCCTTTTTTGAAATGATCTCGGTCACAGGGAATGCAATGATCTTTCCCTTCGATTTTATCACTCCGCAAGTCAACTCCCGCCCCTTGATAAACTCCTCAACCAGAATTTCCTCATCCTCATGAAAAGCCCTTGCCAGGGCTGCTTTTAATTCCTTTTTATGGTTCACCTTCGACATTCCCACACTTGAGCCCCCGTTGTTCGGCTTGACAAAAACAGGCAGTTTGAGTTGCTTTAACACCCTGTCCTGAGCTCCTTTCTCACACTTGTACAGGTGAACCGAGCTTGAAACATCAATTCCGTAACCTGCAACTACATCTTTGCAAAAGCTTTTATTGAACGACAACGATGAACATGTCACACCTGAAGAAGTGTAAGGTATACCTAGCATGTCAAAATAACCCTGCAGCTTCCCATCCTCTCCCGGCGTGCCGTGGATAGCATTAAATACAGCGTCAAATCTGATTTTTCGTTTTCCAATCGTAAGCGAGAAATCATTTTTATCTATGGGAAAGGATTTTTTTTCCAGTGTATAATTCCACTTCGTTCCCCTGATCTCGATAAGAAACGGGCGAAACCTGTCCAGGTCCATGTTCAGCTCCACCTGCATCCCGCTTTTCATGGATATTTCGTACTCTCCCGAATTACCTCCTGCAACTATAGCAATATTGTACATATTCCTTTGTTTAAGGGACAAAAATAGCATAAAATCATCCTGTTTTGTGGCAATGCCATTTTTTCGTAAGTTTGTAATGGCTTTACAGGCACAATAAAATCATCTGATTCAGGTTAATAAGGTAAATACTGGCATGGAATTTTTCCGTTTTTTGTTTTCTAAAAAATTTCTGAAACATTTTCTTATTTCTATCGGGATCACAGCTATTCTCCTGTGGATCACCTTCTATTCCCTGTCATGGTACACCAAACACAGTGATTATATCGTGGTTCCTGATTTCAGGGGACAGAATATTTCGGATATCATGAAGGCTGACAGGTTCGCCGATTTTCAGTTCGCCATCAACGATAGTATTTTTGATCCTGATAAACCCAAAGGATCCATACTTTCGCAGGATCCCTATCCCGGGTCGAGGGTTAAACACAACCGTATGGTATATCTTACGATTGTTTCACTTATTCCTGAAAAGACTTCCATGCCCGACCTTAAAGATCTTACGCTGAGGCAGGCCCAGTCGATGCTTGAAAGCTCAGGGCTGAAACTGGGGAAATTGCTTTTTATAAAATCATTTGATGAAGATGCAGTACAGAACCAGCTGTTTGAACGAAAAGTGATCGCCCCGGGGACAAAAATCGACAAAGGTTCAGTCATCGACCTGCAGGTGGGAATGGGGGCCAGAGCCAGTGAACTGAAGAAAGATTCATTGAAGCTTGACAGCCTGCTGAAGTAAATAGCGAAAAAGCGAAAAGCGTTCAGCGAAACCAAAATGAGCACGCAAATGGAATACGCAATTGTTGCGAATAAATAAAGAAAATGAAGAAACTGCTTATACTATTTTTCCTTTTTATCAGCTTCGGCGGATGGGCGCAGGAAATTCTTACCGGCATGCAAACCAATCCAAGAGTAAGGGAAAAATACCTGGAAAGGAAGATGCAGGGCCGTGTAAATACCGGCATTGATACCGTGCCCATAGGACTGCCTTTGTTCGATGATTTCTCTTACGACAGTGTTTATCCCACAAGCCGGCTCTGGATCGACAATTATACCTTTGTCAATACCGATATCCCAGTCTATCCCCCCAACATAGGAGCCGTCACATTTGACGCCATTGATGAGAACGGGCTGATGTACGATACCGCCCAGGCAGGGCCTACACCATTTATTGCCGATCACCTTACATCTCGTTATATAAGGCTTGATTCAGTTTTCTCACCAGTACCGCGAAAACTAACGGCAGCCGATTCGGTCTACCTCAGTTTCTTTTACCAGCCACAGGGCCGCTCAAGGAACTTTCCACTTAAGCAGGATTCGCTTGTACTCCGTTTTCTCGTTCAACCTGCCCACGACAGCGTGACTCCAACCGACAGTGTTATACCGCTGCCCGACCACTGGATGAAAGTCTGGTCGAGCATTGGCATGTCGCTGGATACATTCAGATATTACAACCATGAACAGTATTTTGTCCAGGTGATGATCCCGATAACGGATACCCTTTCATTTTTCAAGAAGACCTTCCGTTTCCAGTTCTACAATTATGTGAATTTCGCCGCCCCTCCCGAGGTTTCATGGCAAAGCAACTGTGACCAGTGGAACATCGACAATGTTTACCTGAACACCGGGAGGAACCGGTATGATACCGTTCGCCCGGAAATCCGGTTCATGGACAGGGCCCCCAGCATGCTCCGGAACTATGAATCAATGCCTTTCCCCCAGTATACCGCTGCCCCTGATGTGGAGATGGCCGATTCGGTTTCGGTCATCTTCGGAAATCGTGATGTAAGCATTCATAACTGCCAATATTCCTATAAAGCCAGCAATGAATCAGGCTCCTTCAATAAAACGTATAACAGCCCGAATTTCAATGTGCAACCGGTATATGCCACCGGGCCGGTTATCCTTCATCCTCCGGTTCCCTGGTTCTATCCAGTCACATCGGCCGACAGCGCCATTTTCCAGATCCGGCATATCATTAAAGACAATGCTTCTGGCTCTTTATACGGAGATACCATCAGCCGTAAACAGAATTTTTTCAATTACTTCGCTTATGACGACGGCACTCCCGAAGCCTCCTACGGATTATCGCCTGCCGGTTCCATGCTGGCATACCGTTTCAATCTCAATAAAGCGGATACCCTCAGGGCCATACAGATTTATTTTAACCAGAGGTTTGATACAGCAACAACCGAGTATTTCTATCTCTGCGTATGGAATGATGATGTGGGAACCCCGGGTGATACAATTTACAGCAAGCTCACCATCCCAATGTATTCCCAAAAGCTGAATAAATACTATACCTACCATACAGGGGCCCTACCTGTTAGCGGAACCATTTATTTAGGATGGATACAAACGACGGCTGACAACCTGGGCCTGGGGTTTGATACTTACAATGACCATTCCGACCAGATCTTTTACAACACTTCGGGGAAATGGTACCCAAGCGCGTATTCCGGTTCACTGATGATCAGGCCGGTAGTAGGCAAGCCTATCCCGCTTGGAGTTGAAGAATCGCTCACCAAGGATTCTCCGCTGGAGGTTTATCCAAATCCGTCAAGGGACGGTATTTTTTACCTCGGTTTGGGCAACAGTGAAACCTCATCCGCCGAAGGCTGCAAAATAATTATTACAAACATCCTCGGGCAGACCATGCTCACAGCAAAATATTCAAACCGCCTCGACCTGAGCATGCTCAGCCAGGGAATCTACATTCTCCATCTCACAAACAGTCATGGAACTAAAACAAGCGTGCGAAAGATCATCATTGCTCCCTGATTACAAAATGCTGCTGTATGAATGAAAAGCCTGAACTTGCCGAAGACTCGACCGAACTTTACGAACATTTCCGGTTCGTGGTTGACAAAGGGCAGGCTCAGCTGAGGATCGACAAGTACCTGTTTGCCAAAATGGAGAACATCTCGAGAAGCAGGGTTCAGAATTCGGCCAATGCCGGGAACATCCTCGTTAACGGATCAGCCGTCAAACCCAATTACAAAGTAAAACCCCTTGACGTAATTACAATCGTACTGGCCCATCCTCCCAGGGATGTGGAAATTTATCCCGAAGATATTCCTATCAATATCGTATATGAAGACCAGGATATCCTTGTCGTGAACAAGGATGCGGGGATGGTGGTGCATCCGGGGCATGGGAATTTCAACGGCACCCTGCAAAACGCCCTCCTTTTCCATCTTCAGAAATCAGACCCTTCGGGCGAGACCAGACCTTTCCTGGTCCACAGGATTGATAAAGACACCTCGGGAATCCTGCTTGTCGCCAAAAACGAACTGGCCCAGAGCAAGCTGGCAAGGCAGTTTTTTTATCACACCATCAGGCGCACATACCACGCCCTGGTGTGGGGAAGCCTGAAAGAAGATGAAGGCACTATCACCGGGAATATAGGCAGGGATGTGAGAAACCGATTGATTATGTCGGTGTATGCTGATGAAGATAAGGGGCGTGAAGCCATCACCCATTACAAGGTTGTCGAACGTTTCGGGTATGTGAGCCTGGTTGAATGCCGTTTGGAAACGGGGAGGACTCACCAGATCAGGGTTCATTTCAAACATATCGGCCACCCGCTTTTCAACGACGAAAGCTACGGGGGGAACGAAATCCTTAAAGGCACTACCTTTACAAAATACAAGCAGTTTGTTCAGAATTGCTTTAAACTGATGCCAAGGCAGGCCCTGCATGCAAAATCACTTGGATTTGTCCACCCTTCGGATGGGAGGGAAATGTATTTTGAATCGGAATATCCTGCCGACCTGGCGGTAGTCATAGAAAAATGGAGGGGATACAGCCTGCACGCAAACAAGGACGAATAAGCGTTTGAACCATGAAAAAAATTTTACGATTCCTTGTCTCATGTTATTTCTGGTTTGAGTTGTTTTTCATTTCGGCCCTGCTCTTTCCGTTTTCATTTGTGATCTTCCTGTTCACTTTCCTGTTTGATAAAAAGCTTATCATACTTCACCAGTTTACCTGCGCCTGGTCATTTATAGTCCTAAAAGCCAATTTCATGTGGAGGATCAGGGTGGTGGGAAGGGAGAAAATCGACAAGCGCGAAACCTATGTCATTGTTTCCAACCACCAGTCTGGCGCCGATATTATCGTGCTGTTCCTGCTATGGAACAATTATAAATGGGTTGCCAAAAAGTCGCTTTACAACTTCCCGTTCATTGGCTGGAATATGTGGCTTAACAGGTATATAGTTATTGACAGGGGCAGGAAAAGCAGCATGCAGAAAATGATGGCCGATGCAGTCAAAACGCTTAGGTCTGGAAGTTCGGTGATGATATTTCCTGAAGGAACCAGGTCGAAAGACGGCCGTCTCCAGCAATTTAAAACAGGTGCGTTTCACCTGGCGCTGGAGACAGGTAAACCAATCCTGCCCATTGTCATTACCGGGACTTCCATGGCTATCAGGAAGGGAGGGTTCCTTGTGAACAAGAACCACAATATCCAGGCCAAGGTACTTCAGCCTATACCTTATTCAAGCATACAGGGAATGGAACCCAGGGATGTTACCGCCATGTTGCGTGATCTGATGCTCGGGGAGCTAAATGACGGGCCTGTAAAGTGAATCCCTCTCCACAGGTATCCGGCCTGCCTCTTCAATAATCTGTTTCATTCCCGTAACCGTCATTACGGGGCTTTGTTCTTCGGCTCCTGCAAGCGAGTATATGCGGGTTGAATCGTTGATGGTCCCGTCCATGTCGTCCACCCCGAACGACAGTGAAACCTGGGCCATTTTACGGCCCAGTGCAGGCCAGTATGCTTTTATATGCGGGAAGTTATCAAGGTATATGCGCGATATGGCATACATCTTCATATCCTCGTTCACCGAAACCTCGGGTATGTCTTTCATCTCGTTGTTCGAACGGTGAAACTTTAGGGGGATGAATGCGTTGAAACCCCTGGTCTCGTTCTGAAGCTGTCTCAGCCTTTCCAGGTGGTCAATACGGTGTGCAAAGGTTTCTACATGGCCATAAAGCATGGTTGCATTGGATGGCAGGCCAAGTTCATGTGCCTTTCGGTGGATTTCAAGCCAGTCTTCTGAACCCGTCTTCATACCGCATATCCGGGTGCGGATAGCCTCGTCAAAGATCTCAGCCCCTCCCCCCGGAACCGAATCCAGCCCGCAGGATCTGAGGTATTTAAGACCGGATGTAAAATCCATACCGGCTTTTTTGATCATATAATCCAGTTCCACGGCTGAATATGCCTTGACGTGCAGGCCAGGCCTCATGGCTTTGATCTTTTTAAGAAGCTCCCCGTAATACACTATGTCTCTCTTGGGATGGACCGCACCGGTAATGTGGATCTCCCTTACAGTTTCCTCCTGTTCGTCGACTTTTGCGAGGATGTCATCCACCGAAAGTTCCCATTTTGAAGGACTGAAATGATGCGAAAAGGAACAAAAGCTGCAATGGTTGACACAGATGTTGGTTGGTTCAATATGAAAGTTCCTGATAAACCAGGCCTTATCGCCATTATACCTTTTTCTCACCACATCGGCAAGAACCCCCAGGAAGCCCAGTTCGGCTTTTTCAAATAAAAAAAGGCCTTCGGCAGGGCTCAGCGCCTGTTCCGAAATAACGTTCCGGGTGATTGCGCTTAATTCGGGGGATAAGGATTTCAGGAAAATATCAATAGTATCGTTACGCTCAGGCAATGGCATCACATTTTTAGAAGTTTCATGCTTTTTCGGAAATTCTGCCCTGAGATCACAACAAGATAAACACCGGGCGAAAGCGATTGCAGGTCAAGGCTGTACATGCCGGCATCCGTTTCCTTTACAGTTGATGCAGGGCAAGGATTTCCTAAAATATCCAGTACCGAAATACTTAAACCGCCCTTGCTTAAACTTTCACCATCCAGGCTTATGTTTGAAGTTTCCCGGGCAGGATTGGGATAAAGCCTGATGCCCGGCTCAGCATTCTGGTCTTTTATTCCAAGCGCCCATCCCCCCATATCGGTAACATTGGTATTGTTTGGATCAAGCCAGCACTTTAGAATATGAGCCGAATCAGTACCATTTTTATCCCAGTGCCATGAAAATTTACCATAGTAATCGGGCAGGTTAAGTGAGTTTGTATCGCAGTTGGAATCGCCGCCAGTAAGGGTTCCGACAATCTGCCCGGCCGCATTAAAAATGGGCGAACCCGAGGATCCTCCTTCGGTCACTCCATGGCCATGGGTTGTATAGGTCCAGTAAACCAGCCAGAAGCAGGGGTTTGGGTTTCCTGTCCAGTATCCTGTCGACAGCGGGAAATTATAAGTGGAAATTTTCTTGACATCACCCCCGGGGTGGTGAATTCCTGTTCCCGTATTACTTATTGCTTCAGTACGGTTCCACCCGTTAAAGTAAACGTTTAACGAATCGGGTATGCTTTCGCTCAGCTTCACCAGGAAAAAATCCGAGCCTGCATCCTCGGTAAGCCCATGGGCTTTGAACATGGCGCCCAGCAGGCTGCTCCCGGCAGCGGTGGTATTTTCACATCCAGGCATCTCATAATTGAAATAAAACAGCCACTGGCTGAGATCAACAGCACGGGCAGCCTTCCCGCAATGGTTGGCGGTGAGGAGGTATGGGGTGCCGTCATTGCTTGTATTGTTGATCATGGAACCTGAACACCACATCAGTACGCTGTTGCTGTCTTTGACCACCAGCTTCACCACTCCCCTCTTTTGCTTTTGCCAGTTAAGTCCTTCGGAGCAATTAACGTTCACCTCGCATTTTCCTGCCGAATAACCGGCTTTCTCATCTTCATCTGTCACTATACCCCTGAAAGCATATGCCACATCCGAAATATGGATATCGGGCAGGGCAAGAGAAGCAGGGGCATTATATTCCAAAACCAGTGATTCCCCTGTAATCAGGGGGCATGCAAAAGTTCCGAAGGAATTATTATTTGCCGATGTATATGCACCGTACATCTGCGTCCTTGAAGTATTATAAACAAACAGCCTGCCTCCGGCGGGAATGCTGAAACGGTCGAAATACAGCATCAGGGCCTTTGCGGCCGAAGAATGGAACGAAAGCCTCCACACCATTTGCCCGTCATTAAGGATTTCGGTTGTCCCTGAAGTTGAAAGGGAAAAATCCACGGGAATCCTGATTGCAAACCGGTATGGAAGTGCAGGAGCTTTTTCGATCTGCAGTATTGTTTCGGGAGATGGCGGGGTGATCTCGGAATTAATCACGTTTTCGGCTTTCAAGGCTCTGCCGAAGCTCAGGGGAACCCCGCCTGACTGGTGCTGGGCCGATACAAACAGCGGGATAATCGATGCTGCTAAAATAAAGGTAAGGAGTAGCCTTAATCTGAAGGAAGTATTTTTCATGAAAATTGCATTTACTGAATAATTATTTTTTGAACTGCCTGTGCCCCGGGCGATTGAATGATCACTGAATATATGCCCGGACTAAGATCCTGTATATCCACTTTCAGGGGTTCCTTCCCATTGTCATATTGCACCGACCTCAGGATATTCCCCAGTATGTCAACCAGCCTGGCATTAATTTTTGTTCCTGCAGGCAGGTCGCAAAGGATATTGAATTTCTCATGGGCCGGGTTCGGATAAACCGATACACGGATTCCATCGCGTTTATCGTCTATCCCTGCAAGGGAAGTTATGCTGATATCGTCGATCATGAATATGAATGCCGTATCGGAGACACATTGGATGGCTACATAAACCGTCCTGTTATTATAATCCTTAAGGTCATATATACGCTGGGTCCAGGCTCCGGGGGCCGTTTCATAGTTTTGTGCAAGCGGCACAAAACTCAAAGGGTTGTTATCGGTTGTGGAAACGGCCACGTTATAACGTTCGAGGCCGTAACTGATATTATATGACATCACCCACATGCTGAGTTGAGAATTGATTCCCAGGGAGAGGCGGGGAGATATAAGCCATTTATCGTTGGGGTCAAGGGGAGGCATGGTCGAGAAGCAGCAACCCAGGCGTCTCCCCGAATGAGGCTTCATATAACGCTCTGCAGGAGTTGTGGAGGCCGGATTAAAACATATATACGCCATAGGAAGGCCGCTGTGAGGAAAAACTATAGGCTGGCCTGTGATATTGTCGACCATGGTATAGGTATCTCCTCCTTTGGTATCCAGGGTGGTCCAGGGTGCAAAATCCAGTGTGAAATCGGCCAGGTTTTCAAAGTCAAGCGAAGCCGAAGAAGGATATCCGCCCACACGAACATACCCTGCCAGAGTATGGCTGTCAGTTGAAGAAGCATTTTTCACTAACAGGGTAACATCATAATTTCCCGGGTTGTTGTATGTAATGCCCTGTGGGTTTCGGGCCGTGGAGTTTGTGGGATTGCCACCGGTGAAAGTCCATTGCCAGGACGTTGGAAATCCTGTGGATAAATCCTGGAAGTTCACCTTTTCCCCAATATTTATCTGTGTTTTATCGGAGGTAAAACCGGCTTTCACCTCGCCGGAAGTGCTTGTGATTACCTCTATGTCGTCCACCATGAAAATAAAATGATCGTTGGAGACGCATTGAACCGCGAGGTAAACATCCTTGTTTTTATACGCCTTGAGGTCAAACGTTTCCAGGGTCCAGGCAAGAGGCGCCCTCAGGGGTTGTGATCCCGAGATGGATGTAAAACTGGAAGGGACTGAATCGGTAAGCGAAATCAGTACATTATACTCTTCCAGCCCGTTATAAATATCGGTATACGATTTTACCCATAACGAAAAAATTCCGTTTGAGTCAAGGTGAACTTTCGGGGAGATCAGCCAGTCGTTGTTTGGCGAAGGGATTGCCGAAAAGCAGGCTGCGAATTTCGCCCCTGAATGTGGTTTTATGGCTGAATCAGCCATGGGAGGTGTAACGGAAGCCGGATTAAAACAAATAAAGGCTTTGGAGACCGTATCGTTGGGAAAACTGTGATCGTTGATGCCGTAGGTTGAATGGTGGTCGAGATCAGCGTCCTGCCAGGGTGGCTGGGTAAGCGAGAAATCAGGAACAGATTCGAAATCCATCTTTATTGTATCGGCAAGCATGCAAAAACGTTCCGATTCCGAAGCATCAATAAACTCTGAAATATTCCTTCCCGCCATGGCCTGTGCAGAAAACATCAATATGAATGCTATGATGATTGCTGAAGAAATATTTTTCATAAGGGCTTTTTTTAGCCAACACAAAGGTAAGGATTTTTTTATCGCCTTTTCCCTCCGGATGGATTCAGCGGGAGTTTGAAAAGCCTTGAATTTCTTTAAATTTTTGCCGGAATAATTATTCAGCTGCCCGGGCCTGGTTTCAGAATATATCCTGAATTGTATTACTTTTGGATGCCGGGAGTTTTCCCTGCTGAACCGGGCTTGAGCGGCCGGCTGTATGAACAAGAAAAACAAATAATTCAAACGATGACACAAACACTAACGATCAAAAGGGAACCGCCCGCAGCATTGCGCTGGCTGGTGCTTATTTTTATCAGCCTGGCGATGTTCGGCAACTATTACATCTACGACAGCATCAGCCCGCTTGCTGTAGCACTTAAAACCCAGCTCAAATTCACCGACAGCGACCTGGGCCTGCTCCAGGGGATCTATAGTTTTCCCAATATCATCATGGTCCTTATCGGCGGCCTTATCATCGATCGCATAGGTACAAAGAAAGCAGCCCTGATCTTTTCTTTGCTGGTGTTTATCGGAGCGTTTATAACGGTCCTGAAAGGTGATATTTACCTGATGGCAGCAGGCAGGCTCATTTTCGGACTCGGAGCCGAAAGCATGATCGTGGCAATTACAACTGTGGTTGCCCAGTGGTTTAAGGGAAAACAGCTTTCATTTGCATTCGGGCTAAACCTCACGGTTGCCCGGCTGGGTTCATTTCTTGCGCTGAATTCACAGACCTGGGGCCACAGCCTGTATACCCATTGGCAAAATCCGCTATGGGTCTCTGTTGGCGCGGGAGTTATAAGCGTTCTCACACTCGGCATCTTTTATTTCATCGACAGTTATGCGAACAGGAACTATAACCTGGCTCATGTGGGTGCGCAGGATAAGGTGATTATTTCGGATGTCTTTTCGTTTTTAAAGAACCGCTTTATCATTTGTGCGCTTACCCTTGCCGGGGTGTTCGTCACCATAAATTACATTCTTCACGCCCAGATCGAACTGATGCTGCAGATCGTATTGTATGTACTGATCGTTGTTTTCTCCTTCCTGAATTTCAGGGCCTTCAGCAAATCCTACTGGTTCATTGTGATGCTCTGTATCACCTTCTACTCGGCCATGTTTCCTTTCCAGACCTTTGCGATAAAATTTTTCCAGGAAGCCCATGGAGTAACCCCCGAATATGCGGGATTCCTCTCCAGCATCCTAACCCTCTCGGCCATGATCTTCACCCCACTTTTCGGTCTGCTTTCCGATTTCATCGGGAAAAGATCCGTGCTGATGATGTTCGGCTCACTGCTGATCATCCCCGTTTACCTGATGATGGGTTATACCAGTATCAATCTCCTGATCCCCATGAGCGTCATGGGGATTGCTTTCTCGCTGGTTCCCGCCGTGATGTGGCCTTCGGTCTCCCTGGTCACGCCGGCCTCGAAACTGGGCACGGCCTATGGGCTCATGACCATGATACAGAACATCGGTTTATTCGGGTTCAATATCGTCATTGGCTGGGCCAATGATGTATCCAAAGCCAGTGTTGAACATCCCCAGGGATACCATATGGGTATGTGGATCTTCAGCGCACTTGGATTTTTCGGCCTGCTGTTCGCATTTCTCCTGAAAAGGAATGAAACAGGTCCTAACAAATTCGGGCTGGAATATGGGACGAACTTCAACAAAAGACCTGAATAAACATACCTGCTGATCTGGCAGGAACCGGTAAACCTTAAGCCTGTTATGAAAATACTTATTGTTTCTGCCACCGTTGCCGAAATACGCCCCCTGCTCCAGAGGCTGACATTCATCGGGTCAGAAGGAGAATCCCTTCAGCATTTCGAATTTTTGAAACACTCCATCGACCTGCTTGTAACCGGTGTGGGAATGACCCATACCGCCTACCACCTGGGCAGGCAGCTAAACAGGCAGGCTTACGACCTGGTGATGAATGTGGGAATTGCCGGCGCGTATTCGAACAAGATACGTATCGGAAGCGTTTACCAGGTCTCTGCCGAAGTCTTTGGACTGCTGGGGGTGGAAGACGAAGAGAACTACCTTTCACTTTTCGATCTTGGGCTGCAGGATCCTGATGCTTTTCCTTATGAAGGCAGATGGCTGCTTAACAAAAAACCACCGGTTTCGTCAGTTCTCCGGGAATTACCCTCCGCCAGGGGGGTAACGGTTAATCTTATATATACCCATAGCGACACGATTGAAATCCTGAAACAGATGTATAAGGCCGAGCTTGAAAGCATGGAAGGAGCGGCCTTTTTCTATGCCTGCCTGGCCGAAGGAGTTCCTTTCATCGAGATCCGCTCTGTATCCAATTATGTTGCAGAGCGCGATAAATCGCAGTGGAACGTCCCCCTTGCAATCCAGAACCTGGATAAAACCCTTGACCACCTCCTGAAAGATCTTTCACAGGTAAAAACCAGTCTGCAATGATACGCCTTGCATTTTCACCCTGTCCGAACGACACCTTCATCTTCGATGCCCTTGTTCACGGGAAGATTGACCTTGAAGGACTGGAGTTCGAATTCAGGATGGAGGATGTTGAAACCCTGAACCATCTCGCTTTAAACGGAGAAGCCGATATGATCAAGGTCAGCTATCATGCTTACCTGTACCTGCAGCAATCCTTTGTTTTGTTGCAAAGCGGGAGCGCTCTGGGCAAGGGCAACGGGCCCCTGCTTATTGCCAGGAAAGATTTTCCTGCAGATGAGATCCCTTTTCTTTCAATAGGGATACCCGGTGAATATACTACAGCCCACCTGCTTTTCAGGATTGCTTTCCCGGGGGCAGGACTGAAACGCTTCATGGTCTTCAGCCGTATCGAGGATGCCATATTGCAGGATAAGGTGGATGCAGGGGTGATCATCCATGAAAACAGGTTCACATACCAGGATAAAGGACTTGTTAAGATCCTCGACCTGGGTAAATTTTGGGAAAGTCTTACCCATAGCCCTATTCCTTTGGGGGGGATCATCGCCAGGAGGAGCCTGGGTTATGAAGTCATCAACAAGCTGAACCGTATCATGCACCGCAGCGTGGAACATGCCATGCTCAACGGACCCGATGCCATGCCTTTTGTGATCGCCAATGCCAGTGAAATGAGCGAAGAGGTCATGATGAAACATATAGGGCTGTATGTAAACGATTTCACGCTTCAGTTGGGCAAAGAAGGTTCCACGGCTGTTTCAAGGCTGCTGGATATTGCCCGGGAGAAGAATCTGATAATGTAGACCCAAGTGATTATGGAAAACCTTACACCCGGTAAAATATCGCTGGCCTTCAGAAAAGCTGTATCGGCCGGCCTTATGCGCAATGAAGACAGCGCCCTGATCTTTTATGACCTCAGCTTCCTGGGCGAAAGGCTTGCCCAGCTAAAATCCTGCTTCCCGGCTTCCGCCTTGCACGGGCTTGCCATCAAAGCCTGTCCCCTGGCAGGAATCATGAAACTCAGCAGGGAACTTGGCTGCGGAGTTGAAGCCGCCTCCCTGGGAGAAGTCATGCTTGCCCTGCACCTGGGTTTCAGCCCGGGTATGGTGGTATATGATTCACCGGTCAAAACAGCCGAAGAACTGGAATTTGCTCTTGCTGAAGGGGTGCACCTTAACCTTGATAATTTTTCGGAACTGGAACGGGTAAAAGAACAAATAGCGAAATGGCGAAATGGCGAAATTAAAAGTACAGTGGGCATCCGCATCAATCCCCAGATTGGTGAAGGCAGCATCAGCGAATCCAGTGTTGCAGGCGAATACTCCAAGTTCGGAGTACCACTGAACTATAAAAGGCAGGAACTCATCCATGCGTTCCTTGAGAATGATTTTCTTACCGGGATGCATCTGCATGTAGGCTCACAGGGATGTTCTCTGGAAATGCTTACCGAAGGTTGCGGTAAACTCTACGACCTGATGCTCGAGATCAACAGCCTTACGATGGTAAAAAAAGGCTTTGAGCAGATCAGCACTTTTGATATAGGGGGAGGGTTACCCGTATCCTATTTCCGCGACAAGCGCCCGGCATTGATGGAAGACTATGCTGATGCCCTCAAACAAAGGGCTCCCTTGCTTTTTGTGAATAAGTTCCCTCAGCCTGCATCCTCCGCCCCGCAGGCGGGCCTGCGCCTGATCACTGAGTTCGGCCGGTGGACATACACCAATGCAGGCTGGACGGTGAGCAGGGTTGAATATGTGAAACAGGATCCGGGGGTAAATACCGCGATGATCCATGTGGGTGCTGATTTATTCGTAAGGGAATGCCTGAACCCGAGGGACTGGCTTCACGAATACACCTTGCTTGACAGGGCAGGTAACATTAAGGAAGGGGTTTCGGAAAACCCCTGGAACCTCGCCGGCCCTTTGTGCTTCTCGGGCGACATCCTGGCAAAAGGCGTACCTTTACCCGAGGTACAGGAAGGAGACAATATCGTTATCCATGATACCGGGGGTTACACATTTTCGATGTGGTCGAGGTACAACAGCAGGTTTGCCCCGAGGATCATCGGTTATTACAACGATGGCGAGACCTTCGTGCTTCTTAAAGAGAGAGAAGGAATGGCCGATATTTTAAAATTCTGGACGTGAAGCAATGTACCATGTATAATTTACAAATTACAAATTTGTAATTAAATAATTTATGATTATAGTTACGGGAGCTGCGGGTTTTATCGGGAGTTGCCTTGCCGGCAAACTGAATAACAAAGGCATCAGGGATATTGTTATTGCAGATGATTTCTCCAGAGCCGATAAGAGTAATAATTTTACTCATAAAGTCTACCTCGAAAAAGTTGAGCGCAAGGATCTTTTCAGCTGGATGCCTACCCATGCAAAAGATATTGAATTCGTTTTTCATATCGGGGCTCGCACCGATACAACCGAATTTAACATGTCGGTATTCGAAGAGCTCAACATCGACTACAGTAAAAAAATCTGGAACTTCTGCACCGAACACGGCATCCCCCTGGCGTACGCATCTTCAGCTGCAACATACGGCGACGGCTCCCTCGGGTACGACGACAGGCATGAACTCGTGGCCAGTCTTCAGCCTCTGAATCCTTACGGGATCTCGAAAAACGAATTTGACAAGTGGGTATTGCAGCAAACTTGCACTCCCCCGGCCTGGTACGGGCTTAAATTTTTCAATGTTTTCGGTCCTAACGAGTATCATAAAGGGCGGATGGCATCCGTGGTATTTCATGCGTTTAACCAGGTAAAAACGAATGGCAGGGTGAAGCTGTTCCGTTCCCACCGACCTGACTACCAGGACGGGAAGCAGCTCAGGGACTTCATCTATGTAAAAGATGTGGTGGATGTGCTGTATTTTCTTTACGAACACAGATGCAATCCGGGTATTTATAACCTGGGAACCGGGAAGGCACGCACATTTCTCGACCTGGTGAATTCTGTCTTTTACGCACAGGATATTGTCCCGGCCATTGAATTTATTGATACGCCTGCCGACATCCGCGACAAATACCAGTATTTTACTGAAGCAAAAATGGACAAATTAATTCAGGCCGGCTATACCAAACCCTTCCGCAGCCTCGAGGAGGGTGTCACTGAATACGTCCAGGCCTACCTGCAGTCAACAAGATATTACTGAGATGATAAACCAGGCTTACAGTCTGCTTAAATCTGCCATCCTAATTGCAGTCATCGTCTCCTGTATTACTCCAGGCATACAGGCCCAGTATTATTCGACCGGGCAGGATCCTGCCTCCCTGCACTGGAGCCAGATAAAGACGGATCAATATAAAATCATCTACCCCTCAACCTATGAAGCCCATGCGCAATACGTTGCCCGCATCATGGATAAGGTGTGGAAATATGAGACTGCTACCCTGAAAGCAAAACCGCCCAGGATCCCGATAATTATTCACACCGAATCAAGCCAGTCGAACGGCGTCACGGTCTGGGCCCCGAAACGGATAGAATTTTTTCCCACCACCGACCCGGATGCATACGCCGAAGAGTGGCTTGAACAGCTTTCCATCCACGAATACCGGCATTCGCTTCAGATCAATAAAATGAACAGGGGTTTCACCAGGGCTTTGTACTATATTTTCGGTGAACAGGCCACAGGCGGTATCCTGGGAGCATTTGTCCCCACCTGGTTCCTCGAAGGGGATGCAACGGTTACCGAAACCGCCCTCACCAAAACAGGAAGGGGGCGTACCGGCAGGCTGGAGGAAGTTTTAAGGGCACAGCTACTTGAAAAAGGGAGCTACAATTTCAATAAGGCCACACTGGGTTCTTATAACACTTATATCCCAAACGCCTATGAACTTGGTTATTACCTCGTTGGAATGGGGCGAAAGGATTATGGGCCCGGGATATGGGATTACAGCCTTGACCATGTGGCAAAATACCCGTTTATGGTTGTTCCTTTTGCCGATGGCATCAAACGAACAAGCGGGCTTTCTAAGGTAAAATGGTATAAAAAATCCCTTGCCGAACTCGACAGCATTTGGAAGGAACAGGACCTTAAAACACCCAGGACATTGTCGGCGATGGCCAGCAGGCGTAACCCTAAAGATTATACCATCTTTACCCATCCTTTATACCTTACCGACAGCCTTATTATTGCCGAACGCTCAAGCAATGAAGATGTTGACAGGTTTGTGAAGATAATGCCCGACGGCAGTGAACAGAAGCTTGTGAGGGTGGGCGCCTACCTTGACGGCAGCAACTCGGTTTCGCGGTACCTGATCGCCTGGGCTGAATATGAACCCGACATCAGGTGGGCCAACAGGGACTATTCATGCATCAAGCTATACGACATGAAGACCAAAAAGGTAAGCCACCTTACAAGGAAGTCCAGGTATTTTTCACCCAACCTTTCCCATGATGCTAAAAAGATCGTGGCAGTGAGAGTCACCCCAAACGGGGAATCTTTCCTGGAGGTCCTGAGCACGGCCGACGGGAAGGTGTTGTTTTCAAAAAAAGCCGAGGGCAGTTCCACATTCCAGTCGCCCGACTTTACCGATGACGACCGCCAGCTCATCTACCTTTATATGAATGAAAAAGGGAAGACCATTGCCGGCTGGGACCCTGTAAAGAACACCAGCAGGTATTACATCCCTTTTACCTATACAGGAATTGACGGGCCTTCGCATATGATGGGCAATTACATCATTTTCTCATCCGATTATTCAGGCATTGAGAACCTGTATGCCGTTGATACCGTTTCGAAGAGGATATTCCAGGTCACCTCTGCTCAATTCGGGGCCTATGATCCCGAATTCACAAGCGACAAGTCAGGCTTGCTATACTCAGAATATTGCAGCGACGGGCTGATGGTATCAAAAGCCAGGACAGATACCTCAACCTGGGTTCCCCTGGACAGGGTTCAGAACCATTCTTTTAAACTCTATGACATACTGGCCAAACAGGAAGGAGTGAACCTCCAGGACACTCTTGCCAACTTAGGTTTATCCAGGATGCTGCTTGACCACCGTGAAACACCGGATTCAACCTCGCTCCATCATCCGCAGTCAATATCAAAAAAATATTCAAAGGCAGCCCACCTGTTCAATATTCATTCCTGGGCCCCGGCTTCATTCAGTGCATCGAACCTGAGCCTGCATCCGGGTGTGATGGCCATGTCGCAGAACCTCCTCAGTTCGGCATTTGCCAGCGCGGGGTATGACTGGAATTATAACGATCAGACCGGGCAGTTTTTCCTGGATTTTCTTTACCAGGGGCTATTCCCTGTGTTTGACCTGAATGCCTCTTACGGGAAAAAAGTGGGATACTATATTACCAGCAGGACTTCGCCAAAAACGAGGTTCACCTGGAACGAGTTCCAGGCGGGCCTTACCGTATCGGTACCCTTGAACTTTACCAGGGGCACCTGGTTCAGGGGGCTTACACCTTCAATCGGGATTTCGCTTACCGATGTGATCCATGATAAATCAACCCCCGATGTGTTCACCAAAGGATGGATGAACCTTATGACTTACAGCTTGAGTTATTACCAGTACCAGCGCTCGAATTACCAGGACATGTACTACCGCTGGGGGCAGGATATCAGGTTCAGCTTTACCAACAGCCCTTTCGGGGTTAACGACCTGGGGTCCATCTGGGCGGCCCAGGCCAACTTTTACTTTCCCGGTTTTTTCAGGCATCACGGAATATGGCTTTACGGCGGCTACCAGCAAAGGAATGAAAAAACGGTATACGGCTACAGTTATTCCGACCAGGTACCTTATCCCAGGGGATATTCCGGCAGTTACGACAACCATCTTTTCAGTATTTCGGCGAATTATAAATTCCCCCTGTTCCGGCCCGACTGGAGTGCAGGCGGAGTATTGTATTTCAAGCGCTTTAAGCTGAACATCTTTTACGACCAGGCCATGGGCGACGATGCCGAAAACATTGATTGGAAACTTCCGAACCTATACCAGACCCTGGGTTCGGAACTTACCGCAGAGCTGCATATACTCAGGTTTGTATACCCCTTTGAACTGGGAGTAAGGCCGATGTATTTCCCGGCCAACAACAGCTGGGGATTCCAGTTTTTATATTCTGTAAACTTCTGAAAGATCAGAAATCTATTTCCAGCAAGGTAGGGCAATGGTCGGAATGCCTGGCTTCGGGCAGGATTGCTGCCCTCAGCAACTTCTTTTCAAGGGGAGGCGTCACAACCTGGTAATCTATCCTCCATCCGAGGTTCTTTGACCTAGCCCCTGCTCGGAAACTCCACCATGTATAATTGCGGGGTTCCTGGTTAAAGACCCTGAAAGTATCGATAAAGCCGCTGTCGAAAAATCTTGTCAGCCACTCCCTTTCTTCGGGAAGGAATCCGCTGCTTGTGGCATTTCGTATGGGGTCATGGATATCGATGGGTTTATGGCAGATGTTGAAATCCCCGCAGATGATAAGGTTGGGGCGGGTCTTGCGCAACTCATTGGCAAATACCATGAAATCTTCAAGCCAGGTCATTTTAAAGTCCTGGCGCACCTCCCCTGTTGTGCCCGAGGGATGGTACACGCTTACGACGGTAAAGTCGCCGTAATGTGCCATGATGGTTCTTCCCTCGTCGTCATACTTCTGGATATTCATGCCGAAGTCCACGTGATCGGGTTTGATTTTCGAAAGGATGCCCACCCCGCTGTACCCTTTTTTTACAGCCGAGAACCAGTAATGATGATACCCCAGGGCCTCGAAAAGCTCGACAGGGATCTGATCAGGCTGGGCCTTGGTTTCCTGGAAGCAGACTATATCAGGATCAGCCGCTTTAAGCCAGTCGTCGAGGCCCTTGCTTACGGCAGAGCGGATCCCGTTCAGGTTATATGATATTACTCTTTTCATGTTTTAATGTTTGTTCCAAAAGTAAGAATATACTATTACATTTGCAGCATTATGTCGCGACACAGCCTGATCGACAGGATGTATCTTTATCAGTATAAGGTCTTAAAGCCAAGGCAATTTGTTTTGGTTCTGAGTTTTTTTGTTGGTATACTCAGCGGGCTGGCTGCGGTGGTGCTCAAGAACACCCTGTATTACACGAACTTTTTCCTCACCAACGGGTTTACCTTCAAAGCGATCTATTTCCTCTATCTCCTCTTCCCCTTGTTCGGGCTTATCTTCACTTACGTTTTCTTGAGGTACGTGGTCAAGGACAACATCAGCCACGGAATCAGCAAAGTGCTGCACGGAATATCAAGGGGGCAGAGCCAGATCAGGCCGCACAACACCTGGAGTTCACTAATAGCCTGCACCCTTACGCTTGGTTTTGGGGGTTCCGTGGGGCCAGAGGCTCCGGGAGTGCTCACCGGTTCTGCCATAGGTTCTAACCTGGCGAGGATCTTCAGGCAGGATTACAAGAATACCACGCTGTTGCTTGGATGCGGGGCAGCCGGGGCCTTGTCGGGCCTGTTTTCGGCTCCAATTGCCGGGGTGGTGTTTGTGATCGAGGTGCTTTTGATGGATATGACCATGACCAACATCATTCCACTCCTGATCTCAGCCGTGACGGGTTCACTGGTATCAACGCTTCTGATGGGCAAGGAAGTTGCTTTTTCATTTGTCCTGCTGTCACCTTTTCATTTTCACGAAACAGGGTATTATATACTCCTGGGGATTTTCACCGGGCTTGTTTCAGTTTATTTCATCAGGGGAAGCGTCTGGATTGAGCGCCAGCTGGGGAGGATACCCGTTGCTACCAGGATCTCCCTTTCAGGTATTCTCCTGGCCCTTTTAATTTTTGTTTATCCGTCATTATTCGGTGAAGGGTATACCATACTTAAGTCGGTGCTGAACGGGAAAGCAGAAACCATAGGCAATCCTGAATTTTTCGGCTGGATGAAAAACAGTCCTTTCCTCTTTCTCTGGATCATTCTGGGGCTGGTAGTCGCCAAGGTTGTGGCCATGAGCGTGACCCAGGGAAGCGGGGGCATAGGCGGCACATTCGCCCCTGCCCTGTTTGTTGGTGTGATCAGCGGGCTTTTCCTTTCGAGGGGTATGAATCTCAGCATAGGATCCCATCTTCCCGAAAGCAACTTCGCCCTGGTGGGCATGGCCGGGATCATGACCGGGGTGATGCATGCACCGCTTACAGCCATCTTCCTGATAGCCGAGATCACAGGGGGCTATGAGCTGCTGACACCGCTGATCATCAGTTCAACAGTTTCGTATCTTACTGTTTATTATTTCGAACCCCATTCAATTTATGCCAGGCAACTGGCAACCCGAAAGGAACTTATCACCCACCATAAGGATAATGCCATCCTCACGTTTATGAACCCCGCCAGCCTTATCGAAAAGAATTTTCTTTCGATAGGCCCTGACCAAAGCCTGGGCGACCTTGTGAAAGTGGTTGCCGAATCTTCCCGCAACATTTTCCCGGTAATTGATGCTGAAAATACTTTTTACGGCGTGGTGACCCTGGATCATATCCGTGGTATTATGTTCGACAGGGAGTTATACAATACCAGGTCTGTTTCCGACCTGATGTACATGCCTGAGTTTTATATTTCCCCGGATGACGACATGGAAAAGATCATGTCGCTTTTCCAGAGGAACGACAGGTTTAACATTCCTGTAATCAAGGATGGGAAATACATAGGGTTCATGAGCCGTGCGAATGTGTTTTCGGAGTACAGGAAGCTGTTGAAGCAGTTCTCTGAAGAATAAGATAAGATGACCAAAACCGGCTTTCAGGTTCATTTTCCGCTTTTTTCTTGTAATTTTGTTAAAAATATTGATATGGGATTAGTAAACGCACAACTTACCATGCGAAATCCCCGCAAGCCTGAACTGACTGAGGTATCAGCGATTGCCTTGGCAGATACCGGATCAGTACATCTCTGCATTCCTGATCATATTCGGATTCAGCTTGAGTTGGATGAGATTGATAAAAAAGAAATCATTCTTGCAGATAGTTCACGCAAACTTGTACCCTACGTTGGACCTGTAGAGATCCACTTTAAAAACAGGACTGGCTTTGCCGGAGCCCTTGTGCTTGGAGATCAGGTTTTGCTGGGGGCTATTCCAATGGAAGATATGGATCTTGTTGTTATACATCTTACCCGAAGTATAGATGTTAATCCATTAAGCCCTAATGTGGCAACTTCGATCGTTAAATAGCATTTACCATTTTTCGCTACTTGTGGAACTTCTTTATAAAGTCCTCCACCTCGGGCACACCACCCTGGTAGATCAGGTAGCCGTTATAAGGTTCGCGTGGGGTGATGTCGCTATTAATAGGCGTTAGCATGATCTTCTTCACTTCTTCCAGGTCGGAAGTCTGCCCGAGTGCCCAGCCAAGTTTGATATAAGCTACTTCGGGCAGCATGTTTTCAAGGGGGATCACTCCCTTGGCCATCAGGTCGCGTCCGGTATCGTAAACAAACATCCCAACGTATCCCCAGAGCGTCTGAACCGTCATATATACTGCAACACCCTTTTCGCGTGCCCTCACGATGGCGGGGTAGAGCGGTTTGTTCACATGCCCGAGACCTGTGCCTATGATAATGATGCCTTTGTAACCGTTATCTATGAGTGAGTCGATCATATCGGGTTGCATATTGGTATAATAATAGATCATTGCAACCTTTTCTTCAAATACCGGCGTGATCTTCACATTGCGGTCGGTACGCCGGTGGTTGTATTCCTCCTTGATGGGAACAACGCCTTTGCGGCTTACTGTGGCAATAGGCGTATCGCCAATGGTCCTGAAAGTTGAGCGGTAGGATGAATGCATTTTACGCACCCTGGTGCCCCGGTGCAAAAACCCGTACTCATCCGAAGTAGGCCCAAACATACAGACCATCACTTCGGCTATATCACCGTGGCCTGCAGCTGTTGCAGCATGCATAAGGTTCAGGGCGGCATCGGAACTGGGCCTGTCGGAAGAACGCTGTGAACCGACCAGGACAATAGGAATCGGGGAATTCTGGACCATGAAAGTCAGTGCAGCTGAAGTATAGTGCATGGTATCGGTTCCATGGCCAATAATGATACCCTGCACCCCTTTTTCAATTTCTTCCCCAATTGCTATGGCCAGTTTCCTGTACTGTTCAGGGCCCATATTTTCGCTGAAGACTGCAAATATTTTTTCTGTTGTAAGATTGCAGATATCGGCAAGTTCAGGCACCGCCCCGTACAACTCACCCGGTGAGAATGCCGGGATTACAGCTCCCGTGCGGTAATCGAGGCGGGAGGCAATGGTGCCGCCAGTGCCGAGCAATTTCACGCTGGGTTTCCCCTTGGAATAAGGGAATTCCTTTTCGGGGATCTTGTAAACTGCTTTTTTGTAACCAAGTTCTGTAATATTGGTGATGGTATCAACATCAATCCCGATGTTATACCCTGTGAAGAACTTCATTACCAGGTGCTTGTCGTCGGTGTTCTCGGCCCTGGGCAGGATACTGCCTTCGAACACTCCACGGCTTGTATCTACTTTAACCTTTGCCCAAACCCGGGCATTGAACTTTTTCATTACTTCGAGTGCGTGGCCCTTATAACCCTGGAAAATATCTTCGCTCATATGTTTAATGTATAGTAGAGGTTTTTGTTTTTAGTTTCCGGCGAAGCCGGATCGAGCATACAAGTGCAAGTAAAACCCTTGCAAATAAATTATAGTTTGATATGTTCGTCAAGCTCTCTCAGCGAAATATTGCCGAGTGCGAGTTTGTGAAGATTGCCCATGATCCAGCGGTGGCCGGCTCTGTCGTCGTTTGACAACCTTGTTTCTTTGAATTTTTTTACAAGGAAAGGAAGCTTGCCAAGGATCTCTTCCTTAGTAACTTCCTTAAAATCCAGGGTAACCAGGATAGACTCGAAATCCATTTTTGGATGTTCGTATAACACCCTGAGCATTTTGCCTGCTATGGCAGGATCGAGCCCTCGTTTCCTGATAAACTGCAGCAGTCCGAATATCATATCGTTACGGAATAAGGGCAGTGCATTGTTTTTATTGTTCAGGTGTTTCAGGGTATGCCCTATCAAAGTGGCGCAGAATTTAGGCGGGATGCTTAGTTCAGCCGAGCATCGCTCGATCAGGGGCACCAGGTTGTATTTCAGGATGAAAGTAAACGTATCTTCGGGGATTCCCCACGCCCTGAGCTGGGTGTAACGGTCGCAAATATCGGGTGGGAGGTTTTTCCTGTAGCTTTCGATGACTTCATCGTCCAGGGGGATGGGTGCGGAATCCGTATCGGGGTACATGCGGTCGGCCCCAGGGAGCACCCTTTCGAATATGGTTGTGCCGTCTTCAAACGCTTTGCGGGTTTCGTTAGGCACACCGTTCATAGCCATCAGGCAACGTTCCTGTATAACTTCCAGAGCCGTTTTGATATCGGCTTCAGGCCCCCAGAAAATAAGCTGTGCATCTTCTTCCCTGCTTCCCAGCAGGCTTTTCACCTTGATCCAGATTTTATCCCTGGCCATGTCTTCCAGCATCTCCGAATGAATCATGTTCGGCTTTTCTATACAGGCTATGACTTTGAGGCGATCGGTGATCTCATCGGCAAACATTTTGCCTGGCTGGGTAAAATGAGAAAGTATGCCCCTGAAAAAAGGCAGGTTGACGATGTAGATCCTGGTAAACCTGTTATCCTTATGGATTGCAGGGAGATCAAGTTTTATCTCTTTCAGGCTGACTTCCTTTGAGGAAACAGCCCAGGCCGATGGTTCTTTCACCGACTGCAGAATCAATTCTTTAATTCGTAGAAGGGCCCATTGCCGGAATGCTTCAACATGAGTAAGCTCAGGCATCCATGATGTATGGGCCACACCCTTGATTTCGACCCTCGTACCTCCGCGGCAGCTGACGTTCACATCGGCCCTTGTTGAACCTATGCCCTGGCGCACCATGCCCGTACTCCTGTTAAGGAAACGGATATAATCGGCCCCTTCCTTCACTTCATCGGGATTTGCAAAGTCGGGATAAGTCACAGTTTCTATCAAAGGCATGCCGAGGCGGTCGGTACGGTAGATCCTAACGTGCCCGATATCCGACACTTCCCTGCAGGAATCTTCCTCAAGGCTTAACTGGATAAGCCTGGCTTTTTTATTCTTCAGTTGGATCTCCCCTTCAACGCCTATGATGCATGTTCTCTGGAATCCTGTAGGTATGCTTCCGTCAAGGTATTGCTTACGGGTAATATGCACTTCCCCAACAATCTTAAACTTGGAAAGAATGGAAATTCCTATGGCAATATTCAGGGCTTCGCGGTTCAGCGGGAATGGTGGAGTGTCATCCACATCATACGTACAGGCTGTTTTATTCGATATCCTGTAAACAATCTCTTTCCTGGTTTTAAATTCCATCAGCGCAGTGCCGTCATACTCGCCAAGCTCACTCAGGGTTGGCCTCATATGCCGGATAAGCTCCGCATTGTATTCATCAGGTTTCTGAAACACACCTGCAGGACAGCGGCAAAAAAGTTTCTGCTTGGTATCCAGCTGCTGGTGGACTTCCAGGCCCGACATGAATCCTATATGGTCATAATCGGCCTGGGTGGCTTGTTTGCGCTCGATATACCCGACGGAGTTCCGGGTTTCCTCATAGTTGCGCTTAGGGTTAAATTGTTGCTTCATGATAATAGTCGGGATAGATTCCAAAGAAGCTGCAAAATTAGGCATTTCTGCGGGACTGACAGTCCCCGGGGGTCATTTTTGTGAATAAAAAAAGAAAAATACCCAGGATTGATTGCCTGGCCACTTTGCAGGAATTTCAGCTTTTAAGAATTATGTGTATGCCCCTAGTGGGTATCTTCGGCCGAAATGAAATATCTTTGCAGAAAGTCAGGTCAATGCGAAAACATCTTAAAGCCCTCTGGTTCCTTTCAGCCTGCTTTATGCTGTGGGCCCCGGTGGCTTTATTCTCCCAGGATACGACCAAGATCCTCCTCGAGAAAGGCGACCGCTGGGATTTCAATAAAGCCATCAGGCCCGATGCCCAAAGGATCATAGGGAATGTAATCCTGAGGCACGACAGCGCACTCATGTACTGCGACAGTGCCTACCTTAATGAAGCTGCGAATACGGTTTACGCCTATGGGAATGTGCATATCCACCTCAGCGATACCTTAAACCTCTTTGGAGATTCGCTGAAATACGACGGCAATTCCAAAGAAGCCAAGGTATGGAGCAATGTAAAGCTTATCGATAACGAGACCATCCTTACCACCGATACTTTGATCTATGACCGCAGGACCCAGATTGCCAGGTATAATTACTGGGGCAAGATTGTGAATGATAAGAACATACTCATCAGCAAACACGGTTATTATTATACCGATAAAAAGGAATTCTTTTTCAGGGAAAAGGTCCTCCTGCTGAACCCTGACCATACGATGAAATCCGATACCCTGAAGTATAATACGGTGACTTCGACTGCATATTTCTTCGGGCCTTCACATATTGTAAGCAAAGACAAGCAGGATTCGATCTATACCGAGAATGGCTGGTACAACACCCATAAGGATATTGCCAGTTTCAGGGAAAGGGCAAAGATCTATCATGAATCCCAGTTTCTTACCGGCGACAGCCTTTATTACGAAAAGAAAACAGGCTTCGGTCAGGCCTTCCGGCACGCAGTTCTTTTCGATTCGATACAAAACATGATGCTTACAGGAAATTACGGGGAAATACATCGAAAAACAGGTTATGCTTTTATGACCGACAGCGCGGTAGCCATCATCATAGATAAAAAGACATCGCTTCGCATGCATTCCGATTCGGTGAAGGCCTATTTTGACACTAACCAGAACATCCGCACTTTATTCTGTTATTACAAGGTCAAGTTCTTCAGACCCGACCTGCAGGGGATGTGCGATTCCCTGGTTTGGCATACCAGGGATTCGTCCATGATGATGTACCATGACCCGGTGATATGGTCGGTTAAAAACCAGCTTACGGCAGATTCAATACGCCTGGTGATGAAAAACGGGATGGCCGACACTATGGCCTTGTATAATTCGGCTTTCCTTATTTCCCAGGATGATACAGGGAAATACAACCAGATCAAAGGCCGGGATATGGCCGGCTATTTTAAAAAGAATGAGCTGTACAAGATCAAGGTTCTTGGAAACTCCGAAACGGTATATTGGGCCAGGGAGGAGGATAAAACACTGATAGGGATAGAGAAAGCATTTTCAAGCGACATGCTTATTTATATTATCAATAACCAGGTGAAAAGCATAACTTACCTTGGAGCGACCACCGGGACAATTTTCCCTGAAAAGGATGTCAGCCCGTACGACCTGATCCTTAAAAATTTTAAATGGGTACAGGACAGGAGGCCCAAGAAGATGTCGGACATCTTTATATGGTGAAAAATTAAATAGCGAAGTAGCGAAATAGCGAAAAATATCATTTCGCTTCTCGCTTTTCGCTTTTAAAACACCGAGATTTTTAGGTATTTTTTTGGATTGGCCTTCAGGTCCTCGATAAGCAGGTTGAGGTTGCGGGCGGCGTTTTCAACATCAATGTATAATTTCTGGTCATTCAAAAGCAATCCAAGCGATCCGTCCCCTTTATTGATCTTTTCAAGGGTTGTGGTAAGGCTCTTCACCGCCAGGTTGACCTGCATGATAGTTGCGGGGATCCTGGCTTTCGCCAGTGAGTCGCTCACGTCGGAAAGGTTGTTGATGATATTTGTGATCTTCTCGTTATTCTGTTTAAGGTTTTTACTGATGGATTCCACATTGATGATGATCCCGGCAATATTCCTGCGCTGGGTTGAAACCAGGGTGTCAAGGTCAAAGGTTGCGTGGGAGATATTTGCCAGTGCATCCTTAACATGATCGATGGCCTGCACCAGGTTTTCCCTTGTATTCCTGTTGAGCACGAGCTGAACGATGGTTGCCACCGAATCGATTGAACTGATCAGGTTTTCGGCTTTGTGTTTCAGGGGCAGAAGCTGTTTGTTGACTTCGGAGCCCAGTGAAGCTTCGATCTCGGTTTTGAGTGTATCCCCGGTTTTAGCTGCTGCTGCTTCGGTTCCGAGTATGATGGCAACTTCTTTTGAACCAAGGAGGCTGGAGCTGCGGATACGGGCGATGGAATTTTTCGGAAAAGGAAAATCGCTTTTAATATACAACTCACAGATAATTTTGCCGTTATGGCGGCGGTCAAATGCAAGCACGTTGACCTGGCCGATCTGCAGACCATTCAGGGTAACGGGATTTGATACTACCAGGCCATCCACATTCTCATAAACTGCATAAAAAGTTCTGCTTGACGTCAATAGCTCAAGCCCCTTAAGGTACATCAGGCCCCAGATCAGCACCAGAGTGGCAATGATAAAGACAACACCAATTCTGATCTCCCGTTTATATTTTACCGCCATTTTTTTTTGCAAAGATAAAACTAAAATTAGTTGTACTATTTTACTCCCGCTGATGCCAGGGCTTCCTCTTTTGTAATTCTAATATCATCTTTAAAGAAAACGATAAAAGCATCTTTAAAACCTTTGGCCTTTACTTCATTCAATAATCTTTCAGCTGCTGCCATTGTGACCTCCCCGCCTACCGTATATTTGAACATCCCGTTATGCACATACATCCTTACACTTATAAGTGAGCCAAAAACGGCAGAAGTCGTGGGGACCTCCTTTGACATGGAAGCAACCTGAACCCTGATGGAGATCCCGGTAGTGGATGGAGCCTGTACTTCAGCGGCAGGGACCACTGCAGGGACCTTTACTTTTTTAACAGGCGATGAAACTTGTTTTGCAGGGGAAGAATCCGTTGCGGGTTTTATTTGCTGGGTGGTTTCGGGTTTTGGCACATACGATTTGGGATACTGCTGGTTCAATGCCTGTTCGGGCTGCTCAACATTTTGCTTAAATGTTTTAAAGGCCCTGAAAATGGCTGAGGCGATGAATTCCTGGCCCTTGTCGGTGACCATGAAGGTTTCTTCTGAAGGATTGCTAAGGTACCCTGTTTCAACTAATACGCTTGGCATGGTTGTCTTGTACAGAACCAGGAACCCGGCCTGTCGCACCCCCCTGTCGTTCATCCCCACCCGTTCTTCAAACTGTTTCTGGACTTCGGCTGCAAATTCCATGCTTTGTTCAAGATAAGCATCCTGGAACATTGAAAATGTGATATAGGATTCATCGGAGTTTGGATTAAAGCCGTCATAATGTGTTGAGTAATCTGACTCCATCAGGATAGAAGCATTTTCGGTTTTTGCAATTTCAAGATTGGCTTTTGTTTTATGCAGCCCCATCACGTATGTTTCGGCCCCTTTAAGTGAATGGTCGGTGTTGGCATTGCAATGGACCGAAATAAACAGGTCTGCTTTCATGTCGTTGGCAAACTGGGCCCGGCGGTTCAGTTCAACGAACACATCCCGGTCGCGGGTGAAAATAACCTTGACGTCCTTGCAGTTTTTCTGGATCATATTGCCCAGTTTCAGGGCAATGGCAAGAGCAACATTTTTCTCCTTGGCTCGCCGGCCGATCGTACCCGGGTCCTGGCCCCCATGACCGGCATCTATAACCACCCTTTTTATTGCAACTTTTTTCTGCGCACTGGCATTTCCGCTGAATAACAATAAAAATAGAACGGCAATGATCAGGAAGGCAGGTAAAAAGATCTTTGTTTTTTGCATGTTGGGGCAGAACTCAGCACGAATTAAGTAAACGCCTGAAAACCTTTGTTTTAATGTTAAAGATTCATAAAAAGTTCAAAAAATCTAAGTATTTTCATTAGTTTTGAACTTCGAAAAACAAGGATTTTCATTCATTAATCCAGTCTGTTTTCAAAACAAAGATATATTATAAACCTCAGAATCCGGAAGAGAAGTTGTTAACCAAATTATTAACAAGAACTACCTTCTTGCTCCTTTTCATTTTTATGGGGTTTAATATGCATGCCGCATCTTCTGTTACTCCTGATACGTTGATAAAGAAAGCTTCCGACACATCCGCAGCCTGGAAGTCTTTTCAGCAAACAACGATCCGCGATAACGACGGAAAAGTTATCCATCCTGATTCCCTGAAAAAAGAAAACAATATTGAACCCGATTCTGCCCTGCTTAAGAAGGATTCACTAAAAACCGACAGCCTTCCCAAAAAAAAGAAGTCTTCCGCAGCATTAAAATCAAAAGTTGAATTCAAGGCAAATGATTCCCTGAGATTTGAAATCGACAAGCAAAAAGTCTATATGTATAAAGATGCCGATGTAAAGTATGAAGACATCAGCATGAAATCGGCATACCTGGAAATCGATTTTCCGAAAAATGAGGTTTTTGCCGAGGGTGTTCCCGATTCAACCGGGAAAGACCAGGGTATTCCGGAATTTACTCAGGGAGCGCTGTCGTTCAAATCAAAACAGATACGGTATAATTACACTAGTAAAAGGGGTTTTATAAAAACGGTGTTTACAAAGCAGGATGAGGGGTATCTGCATGGGACCGTGGTTAAAAAGATGGAAAATGACGTCACCTATGTGAAAAGCGGGGCTTACACTACCTGTGACAGGCCCGAAGATCCGCATTATGCATTCCGCTTCGGAAGGGCAAAGGTGATCCCGGGTAAAAGGGTCATCACCGGTCCCGCATTTATGGAAATCGCCGGGGTTTCCACGCCTATTATTGTCCCTTTCGGTTATTTTCCGAGCCGTTCGGGAAGACATTCGGGGATAATCATGCCAACGTACGGAGAATCAGACACCAGGGGTTTTTATTTCCAGAACCTGGGTTATTACTTTGCCATAAGCCAGTATCTGGACCTGACTGTTGTGGGGGACATTTACACTCATGGAAGCTGGGCAATCAGGCCATCACTGCGTTATAACAAACGATATAAATACAACGGCTCGTTGAGATTCGGTTATGCCCTGAACAGGATAGGGTCTGAGGATGCTCCGGATTTTTCGAAACAAAAGGATTTTGAATTTCACTGGACCCATACCCAGGATCCGAAAGCCCGGCCCAAGTCATCATTCTCGGCAAACGTAAACATTGTCAGCAACACTTATAATCAATACAACCTCAGTTCAAGCGCCCAGAATTATCTTTCGAATACATTTACTTCAAGTATCAACTATTCGACAAATTTCGGAGGCAAAGTTTACCTGAACCTGAACTTTAATCACAGCCAGAACACTCTTTCAAAAACCATCAGCATTATACTTCCCCAGATTGCGCTGTCGGTAAACCAGTTTTATCCCTTCCGCCGGAAGAATCCTGTTGGGAACCTCAAATGGTATGAGAATATAAGTGTCAAATACAACCTTGACATGCAAAACACTTATAACACTCATGACTCATTGTTGTTTAAAGGGAACTGGCTCGACAGCCTGCAAAACGGCATCAGGCATACAATCCCGATAAGCGCTTCGGTTCGTGTGCTAAAGTTTTTAACATGGACGAATTCAATCAATTTTACCGACAGGATGTATTTCAAAACCATCAGGAAATACTACCAGACCGACACAATTGTAGTGGCACCCGGCGACACCAGCAAACCGGGCTACAGAACCCGGCAGGTAAGCGGCTTTGCAAATGCAATTGATGCCAATTTCTCCTCTTCCATCAACACAAGGATATACGGGATGTACCAGTTTAAAAAAGGCCCGATAGTTGCAATCAGGCATATGATGACCCCGACAGTTGCTTTTTCATTCTCCCCCGACTTCGCCGGATCCCAACTGGGGTATTACAGGTATATCGAGAATGACACAAACAAACGAAATCCCCAGAAATATTCCATTTTCGAACAGGGTATTTACGGTTCTCCCAACCAGTACAAGGCGGGTGTTGTAAGCTTTGCCCTAAGCAATAACCTTGAAATGAAAGTGCGAAGCAAAAAAGATACGGTTACCGGGACAAAAAAGATCCCGCTTATCGATGATTTGTCATTGCGCATTTCATATGACATTGCGAAGGATTCCCTCAACTGGTCACCTCTCCAGTTATCTGCCCGAAGTACGATAATAAAAGGGCTCACTATTCAACTGGCAGGGCAATGGGATATGTATGCACACGACAGCCTCGGAAGGCGAATCAATGAAACTACCCTGAAAGCATACAATAAGCTCCTGAAGTTTGATAATTCAAGCTTTGATATCGGTTTTAATTACAGCCTTTCCTCGGAAAAGGCCAAGAAGAAGAAACCTGCCACGTCCGGCTCTCCAACATCGGTCACTTCTGCCACCACCCAGGAAAAGATGGAGGCTGTGCCAGATTATGATTATTATGTTGATTTTGATATTCCCTGGAACTTCAGCGTTGCGTATAATTTTCATTATACCAATACCTTTAATGCAACCTACAAACATAATGTTGATGCGGTTGTTCAGACTTTCAGCATAAACGGGCAGCTTAATATTACCCCGAAATGGAAGATTACCGTAGCAACGGGATGGGATTTCACTCACGGGCAGTTATCGTATACTTCCATCCAGGTATACCGTGATCTCCATTGCTGGGAGATGAGTTTCGGGTGGATCCCGAAAGGAGGACAGCAGAGCTGGAATTTTTCGATCAATATAAAAGCTGCAATGCTGCAGGATCTCAAGCTGAACAAAAAGAAGGATTTCAGGGACTATGTAAATTAGATGGAGGGATGGGGGCACTTCGTGCCGATGCGGGATGCGGGATGGTGACAATTTAACGATCAACCAGGACTGAAACAAATAAATGATAAAAATCAAAACAGTATAAAGAAATGAAAAAGATCATATCAACCTCCGACGCACCCAAAGCCATAGCAACATACAGCCAGGCTGTTGAAGCAAACGGGATGTTATTTATTTCGGGGCAGATCGCTATTGACCCTTCTACCAGCAAGCTTGTGGAAGGCGGCATTGAAGAACAAACCAGGCAAGTCATGAAGAATATCGGGGCCATTCTCCACGAAGCCGGGTACACCTACAGGGATGTTGTTAAAACAGTTTGTCTGTTAAGCGATATGGCCAATTACTCAAAAGTAAATACGATTTACGGAACATATTTTACTGAGGATCCACCAGCAAGAGCAGCATATGCAGTTGTTGCACTTCCCTTGGGATCGCTTATCGAAATAGAAGCCGTCGCCAGCCGTTAGCTTATTTTCACTCTCCTATCAGCACATAGGCTGCCCAGTTTATCGGCAAAGAAGTTGACTGTTCATTGATCATGCCGAGTTTCACCTTTTGAAGAGCTCTGCTGAAGGACATGCCGGATAGATAGTTTTTATAGAATTCTACCATGAATTTCTCAGCCAGGCGGTCAGAAACATTCCATAATGTACAGAGAACGTTTTTTGCCCCGGCCTGCATGAAACAATCGGAACAGGAAAACCAGTTCACACCGATCCTGCCCCTGATGTTTGCCGAAGCACATGCATTTATTACGATAAGATCGGCAGGGATCCGGAGTTCGCAGATTTCATGAACAGCAAGCAGACCATCCTCAGAATTATTATCATTACCTCGTTCCGATCCGAATTCATAAAAGAGCAGCCCGTTCATTTCAGGTCGTTCTTCGCTGACAATAGTATGGGTGGCAATGTGAAGTATGTTACTGAAACGGGCAATTGATTTGAAATTGTATTCTTTTGAATTTTCATTCAGAAGAATGATGTCGGTCATTCCCCTTGCTCTGAACATCTTTCCGATTGTGCTTACTTCATGATCTGAATTTCGCAGCTCCTGGATACATTCACTGTACTCAAATCCCGGTGAGAAACCTGCAAATGCGAGATTATCCCCAGGATTTGATTTTGCGCGGCTGATTTTACTGCCGATCCTTGAACTCAGCCATTGAGCAGTCGAATGATTATAAACAACTTCGGTAATTTCGATCAGGTACCTTGTTTTTACGCCGTTTGACCCGGTCCCGGGGTAAGTGAGCGCTTCAAACGGGAACCCATAGAGAGCATCATGCGCAATGATCACAGCTTTTGTCTTCCCTTTAATCTTTTTGAAAACAGTTCCGAGCAACACCCCGCTGATATCTTCTGACTGCTTCCTGCTATCTCCGAAATCGGCCAGCCTTATATTTCTCTGGAATATGTTTACCTCATTCCAGAATTGCCGGCTGGTGCGGGTTGAATAAACACCGACCGATTCCCTTGTTAATGCAACAATATAAATCATAGTGTCGGATGTGAAATACTCCAGCAATATTTCCTGCCTTGACATCAGGCTTTGCATCATCAGAAGCATTGCAGGGTTATACCCGTCAATTTTACCAGCCGTAAAGCCTGTCATCTGAACGTTTGTATCGGGACTCACCGGTTTTCGCGCAATTGCATCAAGTGAGGAATAAGAACAGGAACCCTTAAACGGCAACATCCCAAGGTCAAGATTTCGCTGAGGCGATGCAATATCGGATATCAATCCCCTGATATCCTGAACCTGTGCCCAGGTAAAGGATAAAAAACGGGGGATTACCAGCAGAAAAAAAACAATATATATTACGCTTTTTGCATCCATGGCCTTTCAGTACATTGAAATGCTTCCTACAGTGACGAGTTCATCCCCTGCTGAAATTTTATAATAGTAAAGTCCCCTGGCCCAATGCCGGGTATTCAGCACATAGCTGTCATCGGTCATTTGCACTTGATTCAGCACAATACGGCCATGGTTATCGGTAATCTCAAGGCTCACCGGGACAGGGCCCCTGAGCCATTTCCAACTGAATTTAAGCTGGCTGTCCGACCGGCATTTCACCCTCGGAAGCGGCGAAATCACGAACAGGGAGATATCTCTTGTGACTGTACCTACAAGAAATTCATACTCCGGCCTTGGGGTATAAGGATTATTGCTCATAGTGATTTGAGCCAGTTCTCTTCTCTTTAATGGAGTGGAAGGCAGGGAGGGCCTACTGTGACCTGGTAAAAAACACAGCAATCCCCTTGACTGTGAGTTGAGGAAGGGGTTGCCTGATAGCTCAGGAGGCTGGAAATTATGCTCCAAAAAAGTAAAAATAAGTCCGGTAAGGGTTGAAAGTGCCAGCAAAATAATAACGGAAGCGGCAATTTTCAGGTAAGCCGGTATTATTATCCTGCCCCTTTCTTTCCGGATTGTCTTTCTGATGGTTTCCGATAGTTGTATCCTGTCATAGTCGTCGAACAGTTCATTGATATCCATGTCGAGCCTGAGTTCATTTCTCAGCAGGGGGTTATGGGATGCCTGTGATAAAAGCCTGGTTTCCTCCCCGGGAGTCAGTTCCTTATCGGTGAATTTTCCGATCCAATGGCTATGTGAAAGGGATTCATTCATAGTTCATAAATTGTTTGCACTCCGGGTCGTTGAGAATTTTATTCCGGAGCAGGTTTTTACAGTAATATTTTCTTGCCTTGACATATTCGGTGTCTTTATAATTCATGATACAGGCAATATCCTCCAATGACATTTTTTTTATATAACAGCTAAGCAACATCCTGCAGAATTCAGGAAGATCAACAAAATGTTTTTTGTAAAGCCTGAATTTTTCGGCATATTCTTCCTCCTCTGCTTCCTGGGTGTAGCATCCTTCCAGATCACTCACATAGGAATCAGTAGCGTAAAGCAAGCGGTATTTCCTTTCCAGCCTCCTTCTCCAGAGGTTCCTGCAAACCGAGAAAAGATAGGTCTTTAAACTGCTGTTGAGGGTAAACTTTTCGCTTTTCAGCCGGTTGAAGACGATGATCAGGCCATCATGAAAGATGTCTTCAGCATCTTCCAGGTTTCCGTTTTGGCTGCTTACGATAGATCTTACCATCGGGAAATACTCCCTGTAGATGAATTTCACACAGGATTCCCTGCCTTCCGCGAGGCCTTTTACCAGCCATTCATTTGAATAAAGCAGAATCATAAGAGACGTAATTCCCCTTAATCCGGGGAAAAGTAAAAAGTGATATGATTGTTGAAAAAAAAAAACAGGCATAGGCCAGATTGCCTGTTGTAATGTTAATGACAGGAAAAGATCACAAATAGTTTCCCGGGAGGAAAAAAAAAATTAAAAAAAAATTAAAAACCTTGACGGCATGATCAGGGTTTCATGCCAAGCTGGTATAAAACAAAGGACCAGAGGTCGGTTGCTTCATCAATTGCTTTGGAAGTCGGCTTGCCTGCCCCATGGCCTGCTTTTGAATCAATCCGGATCAGTACAGGGTTAGGCCCTTTATACTTCTCCTGCAGGCTGGCCATGAATTTAAAGGAATGGGCAGGTACAACACGGTCATCATGATCAGCAGTGAAGGCAAGTGTCGCAGGATAGTTTACATTTCCCCTGATATTGTGGAGAGGAGAATACTTATACAGGTATTCAAACCCTTCCTTTGTTTCACTTGTCCCGAAATCACTGGACCAGGCATGGCCTATAGTGAATTTCTGGTATCTTAACATATCCATGACTCCGACCTGGGGAATGGCCACCTTCATCAGTTCAGGCCTCTGGGTCATGACTGCTCCCACAAGAAGGCCTCCGTTTGAACCGCCCATGATCGCGAGTTTAGCGGGGCTTGTATACTTCTCCTTTATCAGATATTCGGCTGCAGCAATAAAATCGTCAAAAACATTCTGCTTTTTTTCTTTTATCCCGGCCTTATGCCACTCTTCCCCGTATTCTCCCCCTCCGCGTATGTTAGGCATTGCATAAACACCTCCACTCTGAAGAAAGAGCAGCCTGCTAATGCTGAAGCCTGGGGTCATACTGATATTAAATCCCCCGTAACCGTATAGCAGTGTGGGGTTGTTCCCATTCAATATCATACCTTTCCGGTGAACGATAAACATACGTACCACCGTTTTATCCTTACTGATATATGAAACCTGACTGACTTCAAAATCGTCAGGGTTTATGCCCGTTTCGGGACGAGTATAAACTTCGGAAATGTTTTTTGCAACATCATATTTGTAGGCAGTCAGGGGAAATGTAAAAGAAGTGTAACCGAAGAAAGCCACATTGTCTCCTTTCTTGCTGTTGAACCCGGCAAGTGTTCCAAGTCCCGGAAGGTTCATTTCGTGAAGGAATTTCCCTTCAAGATTGTAAATATATGCCTTTGAAACTGCGTTTTGCATGTAGGTCGAAAGTAAAACATCCCCGCATAGATTTACAGCTTCAAGAACATCATCCCTTTCGGGGATAATGGTTTTCCAGTTTTCGTTTGAAGGTTTTTCAGGATCCATCAACACCAGCTTCTTCTTGGGTGATTTAAAGTTGGTAACTACCAGGAGTTTCCCGTCGACATCATCCACCACCCCATATTCATTTTCAAAACCATCGGCCAGAAGTTTAAACGGGATTTCCTTTTTGGTCAGATCGCGGTAATATATCGCATTACCGCTGGTCGATTCGGTTTCATAAAGAATGAGGAATTTCTCATCCTCAGTTGTGGCTGCACTGTAATTCCTGAGGGGATATTTCTGGTTCTGGTATACAAGCCTGTCATCTTTTTGCAGGGAACCCACGGTATGATAGTATACTTTATGGTGTTCGTTCATCTTCGAAAGTTCCATCCCTTTTTTGGGTTCATCGTACCGGCTGTAATAAAATCCTCCGCCCTGCCATGACATACCCGAAAATTTGATCCATTTCAGGGTGTCGGGCAGGCATTTTAAGGAAGCAATTTCCATCACATGAATTTCATTCCAGTCGGATCCGCTTCCCGAAAGGCTGTATGCCAGGTACTTCCCATCGTGTGACACCGATGTACCGGCAAGCGCGATAGTGCCGTCGGCCGATAGTTTATTTGGATCCAGCAACACCTTCGCTTCTCCGTCAATGCCGGTTTTGTAGTAGAGCACCGACTGGTTCTGCAAACCGTCGTTCTTAAAATAAAAGTAATAGGGGCCTTGCCTAAACGGTATTCCGAACCTGGTGTAGTTCCACATTTTAGTAAGCTTCTCTCGGATCTTTTCCCTGAAAGGTATCCGGGCCAGATACCCTGAGGTAAGCTCGTTTTCGGCTTTAACCCATTGGGCAGTCTCAACAGATGTGTCGTTTTCAAGCCAGCGGTAAGGATCCGGGATTTTAGTGCCGAAATAATCATCCACCGAATCAACTTTCTTTGCCTGGGGATATTTCACTTTAATTTCGTGTTTGCAGGAATACGACGAAAAAATCAATAAAGTAACCGCAAAAAGGAAGAGGCGCCTCATGATACGTTAATTTTATGGTGTAAAGTTAGGATAATTTAAGGGTAAAATCAAATATTCTGATGATTTTCATAAGATGCTTGCCCATTTTACTAATTTGCAGTAGGTTTGCATACTTAATTGCAGCATGCCTCCCCTGCCGGATTCATAAATAATTTGCAGATGAAAAAGTTATACGGATCTTTTATTTACATTCTCTTTTGTATTCTCGCCCTTGCCGTTGCCGGATGTTCAGGCACACAGTTCAGTTCAGGAAACGGGAAGATATTGATTACACCCGATTTCCTGTCAAGGCAAATAAACTACCTTGCCTCCGATTCCATGAAAGGCCGCAATACGCCCAGTCCTCAATTGGACTCGGCTGCCGCCTACATTGCCTCGAATTTTAAAAGCTGGGGGCTGAAACCCTGGAACGGAAGTTATTTCCAGGAAGTCCCCCTCTGCACCGACAGGCTCGGCGATACCAATGAGTTGTCAATAACCAGGAATGGCGCCAGTTTCATGCTGACCATCAAATCAGATTATGTACCTTATGATTTTTCGTCCTCCGCTTCTGTAACCGCTGCCGTAGTTTTTGCAGGATATGGCATTACTGCCCCGGAGTATAATTATGATGACTATAAGGGGATTGATGCCAAAGGTAAAATTGTTGTCATTTTCAGGAATGAGCCCCAGAAAGATGATTCCGCCTCTGTTTTCATGGGGAGGGAGGACACCAAATACGTTGCCTTGAAAGAGAAAATGAAAAATGCCATAAAGCATGGAGCTGCCGGGATGCTGGTGGTCAACGGGCCAATGCAGTACAGTTCGGTAAAAGCCAGGGGGTATCCCTGGCCTTCCCTATCGAAAATCATTCCTAAAGATGCGGTCCCCATGCATCTTTTCATCGATAACGAAGATCAGATCCCGGCGATGCATATAGGCGAAGAAGTCGTTAAACTGCTCTTTGGAAGTGTAGATTCCCTTCAAAGGATGGAACAAAGGATTGAGAAGGACCTTTCCTGTGTTTCCTTTGAACTCCCGGGAATAAAAGTGAGCATGCATGCAAACATTCTTACCGACATCTGCAAGGTTAAGAATGTATTGGGATTTATAGAGGGTTCCGATCCGGTTTTAAGCAAACAGCTTGTGATCATAGGCGCCCATTACGATCATGTCGGGTACAAAAAGGAACACAAGGCGGGTGAGGATTATATTTTTAACGGGGCTGATGACAATGCATCGGGAACTTCCGGTGTGCTTTCAGTTGCGTATGCATTCAGCAGGCTTAAGGAAAAGCCTAAACGCAGCATAATGTTCATTTTGTTTGCCGGTGAAGAGAAAGGCTTATTCGGATCAAGGTATTATACGATCCATCCGCTTCACCCTCTGGCATCGACGGTTGCAATGCTGAACCTGGATATGATCAGCAGAAACGATCCCGATTCACTATACCTTGAAGGCGCCATGCAGAGTCCGGATCTCACCAATATCATCCGCAAGGAAAATAAAAAAACAAAATTTATTCTCGTGGTGAAAAGCAGCGAATTCCTGGGAGGCAGCGACCACTATTATTTTTACAAGCATAATATCCCTTTTAGTTTTTTCTTCACGGGACTGCATCAGGATTATCACCAGGTAAGCGACAATCCCGACAAGTCGGATTACAATAAGGCTGCAAGGGTTTCACGCCTGGTGTTTTTTACGGCAGGAAAAATATCCAACGATAATTTACAGTACACCATTAATCCCCTTGAAAATGATGCACCTCTGAATGAATAAAACAATAATGTATCAATGATCCCATAAATCTGAAAAAATGAAAACCAGAATGTTTATTATGATCGTGGCAACGGTTTTTGCAATGATCAATTTTAATGGCCGGGCCCAGGAAAAGTTCAACCTCAGCTATAAAATGGAAAAAGGGAAAACGTATAAGTATACCCAGGATAATAAAAGCGAGACTACCCAGGAGATGGGAGGGCAGGAGATGAAGATGAGCAGCGACGGGCATACTGTCCTTAAATATGAGGTTGAAGATATCAGCAAGGAAGGTAACATCATTCTGATTTATTCCTACGATGAAGTTAAATTCCATATGAAGGGGATGGGCCGGGATACTATCATGGACATGAAGAACATGATGGGCAAAAGGACCAGGGCTGTGATTTCGAAAACAGGAAAAGTACTGAAGGAAAACACAATCGACACCTCCAAAAATTCAAAATCCAATATTTCATTGAGTATGTTTGCAAGCGCCAACATGCCCTGGTTACCTGAAAAAGAAGTCGGGATCGGAGATAAATGGCCCAAACTTTCAAACGACACCACACCTTCACAGGAAGGACAGATGGTGTATAAACGTAATGTTGAATACACTCTTACAGGGAAGGATAAAATAGGGAATCACGATTGTCTGAAGATTGAATTTAAAGGAACCCTGGATTTGACAGGGAAAATGAAACAGATGGGAATGGACCTTGCCATAGAAGGCAGCGGAGACATTTCCGGTACTGCATGGTTTGACCCTGCCCTGGGTATGCTGATTGAGGAACAGAATGTTACTGCAATAGAGATGAACATGGCGGTTACCGGGCAGGCACAGATGACGGTTCCGATGTCGCAAAAGATCAGCACTACGCAGAAATTTGTGGAATAGAGGAGGCCGCCTTCGGTAAATCTGAGTAACAGTAAGAGTCCGCAGCAGGCTTCAGATCAGAGACAGGTTGTTATCAGAACAGCCCGTTAAGCAAAGAATCTTCGACTTTAATCGGCAGAGTGACCGTTAATGCGGGATTTTCCTCCATTGCCCGCTTAATGGCAAAAACCGCTTCATCGTTACGTGCCCATGCCCGGCGTGAGATACCATTATTCACGTCCCAGAGGAGCATGGAGTGTAATCGGCGGCCGGTATCGGCCGATCCGTCAAGTACCATACCGAATCCCCCGTTGATGGCTTCGCCCCAGCCAACGCCTCCACCATTATGCAGTGAAACCCAGGTAGCTCCCCGGAAACTGTCGCCTATCACATTCTGTACCGCCATATCCGCAGTAAATGCAGAACCGTCGTAAATATTTGAAGTTTCACGGAAAGGCGAATCGGTCCCGGAAACATCGTGATGGTCCCTCCCTATGACCACCGGAGCCGAAATTTTTCCGCTTCGGATGGCCTCGTTGAATGCCGAAGCAATTGCAGTGCGGCCCCTGCAGTCGGCGTAAAGTATCCTGGCCTGGGATCCCACCACCATCCTGTTTTTTCCTGCTTCGCGTATCCAGTGGATGTTATCCCTCATCTGCATCTCGATCTCTTTCGGTGAACCGGATGCGAGCTCCTCCATCACGTTCCCGGCAATCTCATCGGTGACCTCCAGGTCCTTCGGGTCACACGAAGTGCATACCCAGCGGAAAGGCCCGAACCCGTAATCGAAGAACAGCGGGCCCATGATATCCTGCACATAGGATGGATAAATAAAAGTGCCGTCAGCTTTTATAACATCGGCTCCGGCCCGTCCTGCTTCAAGAAGGAAGGCATTGCCATAATCCCAGAAATACATTCCCTTTGCAGCCATGCTGTTGATCGCAGCAACCTGCCGGCGCAGCGATTTGCGAATTTCCTCTTTGAAACGTGGTGGATCCTTCACCATGAGGATATTTGATTCTTCCAGGCTTAATCCGGCCGGGTAATATCCCCCGGCCCAGGGATTATGCAGGGAAGTCTGGTCGGAACCCATTTCTATGGAAATGTTCTCACTGACGAGTTTTTCCCACAAATCGACAACATTTCCCTGGTAGGCAAGCGAAACAGCCTGCTTGCGCGACCTTGCATCCAGCATCCTTTCAAGCAGGCGGTCCAGGTCGGTATATACTTCATCGACCCAGCCCTGGGAATGACGTTTCTTTACCGCCCGGGGATTGACTTCAGCCACCACGGCTATGGCGCCGGCAATTACCGAAGCTTTTGCCTGTGCCCCCGACATGCCTCCCAAACCCGAGCTAATAAAAATCTTTCCGCGGATATCCCTCTTGTCCTGCCGCCGGGATGCATTCAGCACGGTAATGGTAGTGCCGTGAACTATGCCCTGCGGGCCGATGTACATGTACGAACCTGCTGTCATTTGTCCGTATTGCGTAACGCCTAGTGCATTAAACCTTTCCCAGTCGTCGGGCTGGCTGTAGTTGGGCACCATCATGCCGTTGGTGACCACCACCCTGGGCGCCTCCTTATGGGATGGAAAAAGCCCCATGGGGTGCCCCGAATACATCACCAGGGTCTGCTCATCAGTCATTCCCGAGAGGTATTTCATGGCGAGCAGGTACTGGGCCCAGTTCTGGAAGACAGCACCGTTGCCGCCGTAGGTGATAAGTTCATGCGGATGCTGGGCCACAGCCGGATCGAGGTTGTTCTGTATCATCAGCATCACCGCTGCCGCCTGCCGGCATTGGCAGGGATACTCGCCGATGTTCCGGGCATGCATCTTATATGCCGGCCTGAAACGGTACATATAAATACGGCCGTATTTCAAAAGTTCTTCGGCGAATTCCGCTGCAAGGACCTCGTGAAATTGAACTGGGAAATAACGCAGGGCATTGCGTACCGCCAGTTTTTTCTCCTCAGCGTTCAGAATGTCTTTTCTAACAGGGGCATGGCTTACATCTTTATCATAGGGAACAGGCTCCGGTAAAGCCACCGGAATACCTTGCTGTATCTGCTGTTTGAAATCCATAATCACATCTTTCAGATTTTGTCCTGCGAATCCTTAAGGATCTGGTACAGAAGTTCACGGGCCCTGAACAACTGGGCCTTGACAGTCCCCAGGGGAAGATCAAGGGAGGATGCTATCTCCTCGTATGACCATTCTTTGAAATACCTCATCTCGATGAGCTGGCGGTAATGGGGCTTGAGCTTATCAACCACTTCGTGCATCAGCTTGACTTTCTGCTTCGCGATCACATGTTCTTCAGGATCAGGAGTGCCTGCAGGGATGTTTTTTGAAATATCCGAAGAATCTTCGTCATCGCCCCATTCAATATCGGTAAACTGTATCCTCCTGCTTTTCCGCAGAAAATCAATGCAGTTATTGGCCCCTATTTTAAAAAGCCAGGTGCTGAAAGCATAATCGGGAGTATACTGGGCGAGATTCCTGAATGCCTTGCCAAAGGCTTCAATGGTGAGGTCCTCGGCATCCACCGCGTTCCCGGTCATCTTCAGCATCATAAAATACAATGAATCACGGTAGTTGTTAAGTAATTCCGCATATGCCTTCTGATCCCCCTCAGTCAATGCAAGCTTTACGAGGCGGTAATCCCTCTGCCCTTTATCGGTAAGATGGTAGGCTATTTCCATTTAGTGGGTCTGCGGAATAAATTTGTGATGCCTATGCCGGTATTCAATAACAAAAGTACAATTTCCAGCAATGGAATGAATAGGATGAGGTCTTTTTCGTTGAGCTTTTTGAAACACCGCGAAAGGATAAGGTATTGAAAGGCCATCCTCAGCACAAATAAACCGATCACCGGCACGATGGAGTAACCCAGGGCAAGCATAAGCACGAAGAGGGAGTAATAAAAGAATAAAACAAAGGAATACGTCCCGAGAAGGAACTTATGCATGAACCTGTAATGTGTGGCTGTTGTAATATGCCGTCTTTTCTGGGTCATCCAATGGCCGAAAGTCTGTTTGGGTTCCGACAGGGTGAAGCTGTCGGGATCGACAACCACCGCCGTATTGGATTTTTTGGCAACCATGTTGATGAACAGGTCATCGTCGCCCGAGCGTATCCTGTAATGCGGGATGAAGCCTTTATTGTCGTAGAACACCGATTTCAGGTACGAAAGGTTCCTTCCCACTCCCATATAAGGCAGGCCGGCCAGGGCGTACGAAAGGTACTGGGTTCCCACATGGGCCGTGTCGAAACGGATCAGCTTGTTAAGCAGGCCTTTGGAGCGGGTGTACGGACTAAACCCGAGTACGATTTTAATGCCGTTGCTGTATGCTGATTGCATTTGGGTGATCCAGTTGCGCGACGAAGGCTTGCAGTCGGCATCGGTCAGCAGCACCCTGTCATATTTCGCCGATTTGATCCCTATGGCAAGGGGAAATTTCTTGCCCGAGAAGAAATTCAGGTCTTCCTGGATCTCGAGGCTGCTAAGCCGGGGATACTCCCTCTGCATGTCCGAAAGCAAATAGGATGTTTCATCATCCGAGGCATGGTTTACAACCACTACTTCGAACTCGGGATAATCCTGGTCGAGGATCAGGGGCAGGTTTGTTTTCAGGTTATTGTATTCGTTATGCGCACAGATCACTACCGATATTCCTTTCCCCGTCTGTCCCCTTACGGGCCCTTTGTAGATGGCAAGCCGAAGGAAAAATACCAGGTAATAAACCAGATGGATAAGGAAAAAACCCGACAGAATGATCAGCAATGCCAATGGGATGGGTTCTAGATTTACAAGCCTGTCAAGCATTTAACAAGATTTAAATTGGGTACGGGCAAAGATATTCAGAATCCGGTATAAAAACCTACCTTTGTCGATAAATAGGCAGCTTGGTTAATATTACTGATGAATTTCAGACTTGAACAACGTGATCCCGGATCTTCGGCAAGGGCCGGCACACTGACCACAGATCATGGTTTAATTCACACTCCCTTTTTTATGCCTGTAGGCACCGCCGGGGCTGTGAAAGCTCTGCATATCAGGGATCTCAGGGACGAGATCAGGGCTGAGATCATGCTGAGCAACACCTACCATCTCTACCTCAGGCCCGGGGTCAGGATCATTTTCGAAGCCGGAGGACTGCATAAATTCAACGGTTGGGACCGCCCCATACTCACCGACAGCGGCGGATTCCAGATCTATTCCCTTTCGCATATACGCAAGATCACCAACGAGGGTGTTGTTTTCCAGTCACATATCGACGGGTCAAGGCATCATTTCACCCCCGAATCGGCCATTGACATCCAGCGTTCGCTGGGAGCCGATATCATTATGGCTTTCGATGAATGCACCCCCTGGCCCTGTGAATATGAGTATGCACAAAAGTCGCTGAAACGGACCCATAAATGGCTTGACCGCTGCCTCGATCACTTTGATAAAACGGAATGCCCTCACGGTTACACCCAGGCCCTGTTCCCTATAGTGCAGGGCAGCACATTTGAGGATCTGAGGATGCAATCAGCAGAGTATATGGCATCAAAAGATGCAGCCGGTTATGCCATAGGGGGATTATCGGTAGGCGAACCTGCAAAACTCATGTACTCCATTACCGAACTGGTTTGCAACATCCTGCCCCCCGATAAACCCAGGTACCTCATGGGCGTGGGAACCCCGGCCAACCTCCTCGAATGCATCGCCCTGGGAATCGACATGTTCGACTGCGTGATCCCCACGAGGAATGGAAGGAATGGCATGCTTTTCACCAGAAACGGCATCATCAATATCAGGAATGAAAAATGGAAGGATGACTTTTCGCCTCTGGAAGCGGGGGGTGATGTTTTTTCAGACCTTCAATACACGAAAGCATTTCTGCGCCACCTCTTCATCTCGGGCGAGATGCTTGCTGCCATGATAGCCACCCTGCATAATCTCGGCTTTTATATCTGGCTGATGAAGGAGGCACGAAAGCACATACTGGACGGGGATTTTGCGAACTGGAAACAGGAAATGGTGGTGAGGCTGATGAAAAGACTCTAGGAAGATGTACAATGTACCATGTACCATGTACAAATGAAAAGGAGATGCAAGCAGGAAAAAAATAACCTATTGGTACATTGTACATGGTACATTGTACATTGAACATTAAAACACCATGTTTAAGGATAAGAACCATAAATTGCTGCTATACATTCTTTTGGGCTGGATGGTCCTGAATTTCCTGCAGGCTGCATTCACCGGGCTGTTCGACGACGAAGCCCTGTTCTGGATGTACGGTCAGCATCCCGCCTGGGGGTATTACGAGCATCCTCCTATGGTTGGCATTATCATCAGGGCGGGTTATGAATTGTTTCACAATGAATTCGGAGTAAGGTTCTTCTTTGTGATCATCAATACCCTCTCGTTTTTTATTGTTGCCAGGCTGGCGGGGGTGAAAGATCCCCTGTTGTATGCCGCCCTTGCCTTCACCACCCTGATCGCACAAACCGGGGGATTCATGGCCGCCCCGGATGTTGCACTGCTTTTCTTCACCATATTGTTTTTCCTTGTTTATAAAAAACTTCTCGAAAAGGATGACATCCTCCTTTCAATTGCCTGGGGCATGGTGATGGCGGCCATGATCTACAGCAAATACAATGGCATCCTGGTCATCCTTTTTACCATCATGTCGAATTTCCGCCTGTTTAAAAGCAGGTCGTTTTACATCGCGGCCATAAGCGGGATCATTTGCATGCTCCCCCATATTCTTTGGTCTTTCAGGAATGATCATCCTACGGCATATTATCATCTTTTTGAAAGGAATTTCGAACAGTTCAATATTCTGAAATATTTCAGCGAGTACTTCATAGGGCAGATTGGGATCTATGGCCCAGTGATGGCTTTTGTTTTTTTTTGGGCCATGGTGGTCTTCAAACCAAAAGACACCTTCGACAAGAGCCTCAAGTTCACGGCCATAGGGATGATCATGTTTTTCATGGCCTATACCTTCAGGGGTAAGGTTGAGCCGAACTGGACCGTACCGGCCTTTGCACCCCTGCTAATCATGGGATACAGGTCCTGCGAAGGCAGGATTAAACTCAGGAAATGGATCATGGGCATGGCCGTTATCAGCCTGGTTTTTGTGGGCGCGATGAGGTTGTACCTGGTTACCGATTTTATTCCTTTTCCCCGCAGCCTGGTGAACCTTTCGGAGCTTTACGGATGGAAGAAATGGTCGGCCGAGCTTGAAAAAAGAGCGGGCAACAGGCCGGTGCTTTTCCTGAACTCTTACCAAAGGGCCTCGAAATATATTTTCTATACCGGAAAACCTGCTTATACCATGGAAGATTATGCAGCCCACCGCACCCAGTATTATTATTGGAGCGATATTGAAAAGAGCTTGCAGGGCAAAGAAGTCATGGTGGTCGATTTTCTGCCCTGGAGGTGGCTGCCCGGTAAAAAATCATTTGAGACTGATAACCACATTATGACCTATTACGGGTACTGGGATAATTTCAGGTCGCATTATAAGCTGGGCCTTAAGTTTAAATTGAAGAATCTGAGGTTTCCCGCCAATTCAACGATTACCCTACCAGTGACCATCACCAATCCCTACAATGAGACCATCAGGTTCAACGAGAATAAATGGATGCCTACCTGGCTGGTTTACCATATTCACTACAAGGATAAATTCCTTGCCCAGATGGTGAGGTCGACAGATATCACAAATATGGTCATTACAGGAGCGACAAAAGATACAAGCATCCGCTTCCTTACGCCTTCACTGCCGGGGAATTATTACTTTTGGGTTTCAGTTTCCTGCGGCTGGGTGCCCCCGGCCCGGAATATGAATTATCAAATGATGGAAATTTACTGATGCGAACACTGGATATTTATATCATCCGCAAGTTCCTGGGGACCTTTTTCTTCACCCTGATCCTGCTGATATTTATCGTCGTGATCTTTGACATCTCGGAGAGGATCGACGATTTCCTGCGCACCAAGCCCCCCCTGATGGCTATTGTTGTTGATTACTACTTTAATTTCATCCCTTATTTCATTAATCTTTTCAGCTACCTCCTCACCTTTATCGCGGTCATTTTCTTCACTTCCAAAATGGCTTCAAATTCTGAGATAGTTGCTATACTGGCCAGCGGTATAAGCTTCCGACGTTTGTTGTTCCCCTACGTTTTATCGGCCCTGATACTGGCATTCCTGTCGTTCCTGCTGGCCAATTTCATAATCCCCTATACAAACCAGGGAATGTTTGCTTTCGAGAAAAAGTACATCAAGGATCCCAAGGAATTCAACGATATGAATATTCACCGACAGATCAGTCCGGGGACTTTCATCTACCTTGAGAATTTTAATATCAGGACAAAAAGCGGGTGGAAATTCACGATTGAAAGATTTGAGAAAAGGGAACTGGTTTACAAGCTTAAAGCCGAACGCCTCGACTGGGACAGCACCCGTATGCACTGGATAATTTCAAGTTATTATGAACGGAAGCTGAACGGCCTTCAGGAAAGCATCCGCAAAGGATTAAAAATAGATACCATTCTGCCATTGGTCCCTGCCGATTTCACAGAGGATATCGAAGAGGTTAAGATCATGAACTACTTTGTGCTGAAGGAACATATCAGGAAAAAGGAGCTTAGGGGCGATCCCGATGTTATGAAGTATAAAGTCAAAGGCTACAGCCGGGTCTCGGATCCCATTGCGACCCTCATCCTCACCCTCATTGCCGTTGCAGTGTCGTCACGAAAAGTCAGGGGCGGCATCGGTTACCATCTGGGCCTGGGCCTTTCCCTGACGTTCCTGTATATATTATTCATGCAGATATCCACTGTATTTGCCACCTTCGGAAACCTTCCTCCCCTGATTGCTGTATGGATCCCCAATATCATTTTTGGCATCATCGCTTTCGTGCTTTTAAGGCTGGCCCCGAAATGATCTCTTGACCGCATCACTGCAATGCAGCTGCAGTGCCTTACTCAATCATTCTCAGAGCCTGGGCGATACCCATACAAAACAACCCGGGAAGAGGCCTTCCACTGCAGGGATTTCGCTAAACAAGCCGTAAACCGCCGAGCCGCTTCCGCTCATCGAAGAATACACAGCACCCTTATCGTACAAAAGGTCCCTGATCTGCGCTATCAGGGGGTGACGGCTGCAAACCGGGCTTTCGAAATCATTGATCAGCTTTCCTTTCCATTGGCTAACCGGCAGGCTGATGATCTCTTTGAGTGAGGTCACGGGTTTTGCCGGCTGTATCATGGCATAGGCATCGGCCGAGCTTACATGAACCTGGGGGATGACTATAAGAAGGTAAAAACCGGAAAAATCCAATGATATTTTTTGCAGCACTTCCCCCCTTCCCCTGGCAAAGGCCGGGCTGTTTTCAATAAAAAAAGCACAGTCGCTTCCAAGCCGCGAGGCAAAAGCCTGGAGCTGCCGGGTATTCAACCCAAGCCTGAACATTTCATTCAGCGCTTTAAGTATAAATGCAGCATTGGAGGACCCTCCGCCCAGGCCTGAGCCCAGGGGTATGATCTTCTCAAGATGGAGATTTACAGCAGGTATCTGAAAATGCTCCTTCATCAGTTCATACGCCTGAATGCAAAGGTTGAAGGCAGGATCCCCGGGGATCTTGAGTCCTGAAGAGGAAAACCTGAAAGGCCCGTTCCCCGTCTCAGTGATTTCAATGGTATCGCATAAGCCCAGGGGATAAAAAACGGTTTCAATGTCGTGGTAGTCGTCCATGCGCTTTCGCACCACATTCAATCCAAGGTTTATCTTGCAATTCGGTTTTACTATCATTGTTTTTTAATTTCGTCGGGGAACCTGGCAGGCCTTGAAAAAGCTGCAGTACCCACAAAACTGCTGTCAGTCAAAGTTAAGATGAAATTTTTAAGATCCGATTTCTGAGAAGGTGTAAGCTGAACCCCATGAGTGGCAACATGGTGCATCAGCGGGCTTATGCTGGCTGACCATACCACCCCTGAACTGTAGAAGTCGATCACCTCATCGAGTGTCTTAAACCTCCCGTCGTGCATATAAGGGGCAGTAAAAGCGATATTCCTGAGAGTCGGGGCCACGTACGCCCCGATATCCATGGAGCTGCCGGTGAAACTGTACCTGTCGTAAGGGTCGGTGAACACGCTGTCCTTGCCGTTATTGTAAAACAGGTTGGTAGTGAACAAGGGATTTCCCTCACCCCCGTGACAGTGAAAACAATCACCTCCCATTTCGGTCATAAACAGATTATATCCCCTCCTCTCGCTTTCATTCAGTTCGGCTTTTCCCTGCAGGAAGCGATCGAATTTCGAATCGGCCGATATCAGGGTTCTTACAAACTGGGCGATGGCCCTGCCCATGTTCTTTACAGTGACCGTAGAGCGGCCAAAGGCCTTTTGAAACATTTCAGGGTATCCGCTGATGCTCTGGATAAGCGCACTGGAACGGCTGGTGTCGCCGGCCATCTCATGCGGATCGGTGATCACAATCCAGGTCATGTCTTCAAGCTGCCTTTTCTCCTGAATGGGATTTGCCGGGGAAAGTGATCCGTTCCAGAGGAAGCCGTTATTCACCCAGGCCAGGTTGATCATGGGAAGCATGAAGTGGGGAGTAAGCAGGCCGGTTACGCCCTTTGGGTGCCCCCCTGGGAATTCGGGATTATCAATTCCGCATACAAAAGAATGAGCCTGGATATGACAAGTTGAACAACTCATCAATGAATCAGGCTGGTTGCGGCCCGAAACCCTTCCGTCGTAAAAAAGCATACGCCCCAATGCGACGCCTTCAATAGTCATGGGGTTATCGGCAGGGATGTTCAATTGGGTCGGAAAATATTTTGGTATGCTGATGACATAGGGAGCAGGCTTGTCGCTCGTGGCTTCCTGCGAATCCTTGGTGCAGGAGGACAAAATGCTGAGCATGAGAGCAAACAGGATGCAGGATGCAGGATGCAGGATGGGGGCGATTCGCGCCGATGCGGGATGAGGGCGCTTCGCGCTGATGCAGGATGATGGCATTTCGTGCTGATGCATCCTGTTCATCACTTCCCCCCGCTGGTAAACCGGATGCTAAACACATTGCGACCATTCAGGCAGGCTTGATTCAGGGCCACCTGGTTCTGCATCATCATGTTTGGATACAGGGCAAAATCGAAATCGTTGTTACCCGTGAACCATTTGTTTATATTCATAGTGATTACCAGCGACATGGTCTGGCCCTGCCCTATGGTAAAAGAAGATAGTGGCAGGTTTACAAAGAAATAATTCTGCACATAGCCCGAAATGGAATCAGTGCTGATCACATTTCCCTTGTAAATCTGTCCTATCCCAATGTGAAAATCAAAAGGCATGGTACGGTTGCCACCCTGTTTTTTCCATAAGAGATTCATTTTCATATAATGATATCCGCCTCCAAGGATATCGGGCCAGTACATATCACGCTCGGGGGGATTGGGAAAACGATTGGAATAATTTTTCACAGCATTGATCCCGAAAGTTATGGATACTGAATCGAACTTACCGTAAGGCATGGACTTGTTCAGCACCCAGTACAAACTTGAAGGTATCCTTGCATCCACATAATGAATTCCATTATCATCAGGAGCTGTATAATTGAAGCCGTCATTCCTGTGAAGGCTGATATCAGAAATGAAATACTGAAGGTCGGTGATTGAGTAAAAGTCGCTGGATGCATTTTCGTAGAGCATGGTGTCAAGAACCAGGGGCAGGCTGTCGACCTTGTTCTCAAAACGTACCACCAGGGTTGTAGGTTTGAGAGGCCCTTCCTGCGTTGTACCGGATTTAGTGCAGGATGCAGGGATCAGCATGCCAGCAGCTATTAAAGCAAGGAATACCGGGGCAATGAGGGCTGAATTTTTTATATGGATTATTTGGGATGTTCTCATTCCAACCTCCAGTCTATCTGCTGTTTATTCATTTGTAAAAGCAATTCATTGATACGCGAGAAGTGTTTGCAGCCGAAAAAGCCCCGGCTTGCCGAAAAAGGTGAAGGATGGGGGGAACTCAGGATACAATGTTTCGATTTATCAATCAGTACGGCTTTAGCTTCGGCAAACTTTCCCCATAACACAAAAATAAGACCATCTCTTTGGGCCGAAAGTTGCCTGATGGCTTCATCGGTAAAAGTTTCCCAGCCTTTATTCTGGTGTGAACCTGCCTGGTTTTCTCTTACGGTAAGGGTGGCGTTGAGCAACAGCACCCCTTGCATGGCCCAGGAAGTAAGGTTTCCGTGCCCGGGAGGGGGGATGCCCAGGTCGTTCTCAATTTCCTTGAAGATATTGATCAGCGAAGGTGGTTTTGTAACTCCTTCCAGGACCGAAAAACATAAGCCATGGGCTTCGCCGTATCCGTGATAGGGATCCTGGCCCAGGATCACAACTTTTACGCTATGGAAGGGTGTTTGATTAAATGCATTGAAAATCAATGAACCCGGGGGGAAGACCCTGTTCTGTTTTTTCTCTTCAAGCAGAAACGCCTTAAGATCAGCCATATATGGCTTCGTAAATTCCGGGCCCAGGGCGGTTTTCCAACTTTCTTCAATGGCAGGGCTGAGCTGTTCCATGGGGGATTCTGCGTTTAAACCTAACATCGTTAATAACTTTCAACAATAATGTGCTCAAACTGGAGTTTATTATCTAATATTGCGTAACTTTGCAAAACTTTATTAATCCGGGTTTATCAATATGAAAAAGATTGCGATCTTATTACTTTCGGTGATGCTTTTGGGTCTCATTACTTCATGTACTTCCAACAGGGGTTGTGCCGCTTACGGTGAAAAGCAAAGATACCAAATGGAACGTCGCTGAAATATTTTTAAAACGAATTTTAAGGCTGCTCTTTACTTTATAAGGGCAGCCTTTTTATTTTTAGTAATTTTGTTTTGACTTTCGGTATGAAATGAAAAAGATCGCCTGCCTGGTATTCCTGATGATCGCGGTTCCCTGTCTTGTTAAAGCCCAGGAAAAGTTCACCGATTACAGTGATTCGGTGCCCGACAATGTTCTGTTCGAGCGCCAATGGAGCCTGGGCGCCATGCTGCATTCCAACGGCTGGGGGCTCAAATTCCAGAAAGGCTATAATCTCACGGCATTGAAGCAATTCATGTGGGAGATCGAGTGGTCAACCTATAAATCGGCCAAAGAAGTAAGGGTTGTAAACCCGTATTATTCCGATTCCAGGCCTTATATTTTCGGGAAACTCAATTATGTATCCTTCCTCAGGGGAGGTGTGGGACTCAACTACATCTTTAACCGTAAACCATACTGGGGGGGAGTACAGGTGAGCGGCATTGTTTACGGTGGCTTGAGCATTGGAATCACAAAGCCTGCTTATGTCTTTGTAGCCTACCAGACAACAGGGACAAACTATGAGCTGCACGAAGAAAAATATACGGCCGACATCAATCCCGATTACATTTACGGCCGGGGTTCTTTTCTTGCAGGCATACTGGAGCTTAACTTCTTTCCCGGTCTTTACGGGAAAACCGGACTGGATTTCGAATTCGGCAGCCATAACAAGATGATTTCATCCCTTGAAGCCGGGGTGACTCTGGATTACAGTCCGGCCGGCATTCCCATCATGGCCCTGAATCCCAGGCAGTACCTGTTCCTTACAGTTTATGTGAGTGTGAAGTTCGGGAAAAGGTATAACAGGTAGAACTATCTCGTTATTAATATTTTCCCGTCAACCCTTGTTATAGGTAATCCAGAAGTTCCCTTGCTTGAATTAAGATTGATCATGGGTGTAAGCTTGTAACCATAAAACCCGGCTGCCAGTTCTTTCACATCCGAAGTGACTTCCATCTGTACTTTTGGTAAAAACATGATTTTCTTTAAGTTATGCAACTATTTTGGGTAAATAATCCGTAACTTTCCGGTATGATTTCCTGAAACTACACTTCCGAAAATCGGAATCAATGTGTATGATTTTCGGAGCTGAGAAATAAAATCCCGAACAAGCAAAATATAAAATTCTGTCTTTCAGGCACTTCGTGAATTAAAACCTGATTTCACCATGAGTGAAGATCCGGATTGCACCCCCGGTAGTCATCACTAGCAATCTCCCGAGATCATCCACTCCCTCTAAGCGCCCGGTGAAGGAGGAAGAACCGGATGCAAATTCAAGTTCGCTCCCACATCCGAAGAGAGAAGAATTATAATCATCATTGATTGAAGTGAATGCCCTTCTGATAAGACGGGAGTATTCACGGTCGATGTTTAGGCAAACGTTTTCAAGAAATTTTTCAGGCTCATGATCAAGGCCGGTAATTTGTTTTACCGATACCGGGTTAGGAAGATCCGAAGGGAATTCCAACTGGTTCAGGTTAATGCCTATGCCGACAATCGAATGTATAAGGGAATTACCCATGATAGTGTGTTCAATCAATATCCCCGCAATTTTACGGTTCCCGGCATAAATGTCGTTGGGCCATTTAATCAAAGTCGTGGTATCAGGGGGAAGAGTTTGCTTTACTGAATTCATTACCGCAAGGGCGATGGCTTTGTTGAGGCTGAATTGCCTGCTGGGCGGAAGGAATATCGGTTCAAGTAAAAGACTGAAGGTCAGGTTCATTCCCGGGCCTGAATGCCAGGAATTTTCACCCTGGCCCCTGCCAGCATACTGTTCCCGGGCCCAGATCACTTTGCCTTCAAGGGCCCCGGATTTTTCAATCTGGCGGCGGGCAAAGGCATTAGTGGAATCGATGCGGTCAAGAACAATTACCGAAAACCTCATGAAGCAAAAATTTCATCTGCAAACATAAAGATTATTACGAATTGATATCACTTATTGCTTTTTGGCGGATTAAGAGAAAAAACATCATGGACAATTACAATAATCACATCCCTATCAACCAATGGGCCGAAGATGACCGGCCGAGGGAAAAGCTGGAACTGAAGGGGCGGCATGCCCTTAGCGATACCGAATTGCTGGCCATTCTGATAAGTACGGGCACAAAAAGGGAGTCGGCGGTCGACCTGTCGAAGAACATTTTACAGAAAGCGGGAAATAACCTCATCGAATTATCAAAGATGTGCCTCAGCGACCTGCTCAAGGAAAACGGCATAGGCAAAGCCAAGGCCCTCACCATTATCGCAGCCCTTGAACTGGGCCGGAGGCGGAACGAATCCGGGGCCGTGAGCCTCGACAAGATCACCCAGAGCAGGCAGGCCTATGAGATATTCAATAGCCTGATGGGCGACCATCTTTACGAGCAGTTCTGGATGCTTCTGCTGAACCGGGGTAATAAACTTCTACGGAAGATTCAGATCAGCGAAGGGGGCATTTCGGGTACTGTGGTCGACCCTAAAAAGATCTTCAACATCGTTCTTGAATTTCATGCATCTTCCATTATAATCGGGCATAATCATCCTTCGGGCAACCTTCAGCCAAGCGAAGCCGACCGCAAACTGACCCGGAAGATAAGGGATGCAGGACTATTGCTGGATATCGACGTGCTTGACCATATCATCGTTGGGGATGACAGCTATTACAGCTTTGCCGATCAGGGGGAGATGTGAGATGCGGGATAATCGCGCTTCGCGCCGATGCATCCTGCCTCCTAAACCTCCGGGGAAAGCACCTCAAACGTATATCCCCGTGCAAGGGCATATTCGATGAACCCGGGAAGGGCGTAGATCATTTTTTCCTTTGACTTGATGGAGTCGTGAAATACGATGATGGCCCCGGGGCTCAGGTTTTCGGTGGCATTGAGCAGGCATTGCTCAGGGCTCACGGCAGGATGGTAGTCCATGGTGAGCACCGACCAGAGGACGAAACGGAAATCATTCCTGAGCACGAAGTACTGACCCGGGGTGAACCTCCCGTGAGGGGGCCTGAAGAGCTTGCTGTCGAAGTACTCCCGGCATGCCATCACATTATTGTAATAAGCCCCGGGTGAAGCCTTCCATCCGCTCAGATGGTTGAACGAATGGTTCCCCACGGCATGTCCATCGGCCATGATCCTGTCAAAAATATCCCGATGCTTACGCACATTATCCCCAACACAAAAAAAGCTGGCTTTAATTTTGAAATTCACAAGGATATCCAGCACCATGGGGGTCGCTTCGGGCACAGGCCCGTCGTCAAAGGTAAGATAGGCCACCTTATTCCGGACCGGGACCTGGCACAGCAGGTACTTCGGGCTTAAAACCCTGTAAAACCAGGGTGGATGAATGGCGTACATGATCTATTCGGGCTTGTAAACCTTATTGACATACAACTCATAGAATTTGTTCAGGTTGGCTTCAGCCTGAGACGAAAGCCTCTCCTGGTTTGCCTCCTTTGTGCTGACTCCTGTTTTCTGCAGCGTGTACAAGGCTTCCCTGATAGGCATTTCAAGATCTTTCAGATCATCGTCGGGAAATGAAAAATAGTATGACAGTTTCTCTACTGAATTATGGATGAGAATACCGGCCACCTGGTTTGCCTCCTGTACCTCGCCTGTCTTATACAAACCGTCGGCAAGGCCTGCCACGAAGTAGTCATAGGGAACAGTAGTATTCGGGATTTCGGTAAAACAGCGTTCTATCACCTTGCGTGCCGAGTCCTTTTTCCCTTCGGCCAGCAGGGCCGATACTAGGCGTGAATAAACCGAACGCAGGTTCATCACCATTCGGGTATTGTTTTCATCAAGGTAAACCCCGGGATTGTTCAGGCCCCCGTTCCTGAATTTATTCATTACGTTATCGTACATCACGGCTGTATTCACATCCCCGATTTCCTGGTCAGTTGAACGGGCCAGGACAGGGAGAAGTCGGAACGTCAGCCCTTCCTGGTGAAAGTATTTATCAAGCCCTATGAATGTTTCCTGACCTGTAGTCGCAACAAAGTAAACAGGTCGTTTCCAGTTATTCGTGGCCAGCAGGTCAATCACCATCAGGTCGGCCTTTTCAATGGCTTCCCGTTTGATTTCCCAGCTCAGGTTTTCAATTTTGCCCTCATACTTTGACGGTACGGCGCCGCTGCGGATGAGTTCATCCGAATCACAGGGCAAAAGGAATTTTCTCGAGGGGAAGTAATCTATGGTTCCCATGCCACCGCCCGGGTTCATTTTCAGTTTCTGCTCATCGGTATTTACGATATTTATCAACTGGCGGATGTCGATGTACTTATCCTTAAACGCGGGGTCTTCGACAAGGTAAGTCACATCATGGTTACCCTGGTGGTACCTTTCCCAGGTCATGGAAAAGGGAACGGCGTCCGAATCGTAGGCTTTACGTTTCATCTGGTCGATATACCACTCGGTATTCAGCAGGCTTAGGTTACACACCCTGACGTCGGTCCTGATCCCCTCAACTTCCTGGGCATACCATAAGGGGAAAGTGTCATTATCGCCATTTGTAAACAGTATCGCATTTCGGGCGCAGGAATTCAGGTAATCTTCGGCCATTGCAAGAGCCGTATAGCGGCCCGAACGGTCATGGTCGTCCCAGCCCTGCTGAGCCATCACTCCCACTGTAATCAAACCCAGCAACAACGAAATGATCAGGGCCAGGTTGGCTTTCATCCACCGGCCAAGCTTATCGGACAGGTAAATCACTCCCAGACCGATCCAGAATGCAAAGGCATAGAAAGACCCTGCAAAGGCATAGTCCCTTTCCCTGGGCTGGGGCGAATACTGGTTAAGGTATACCACGATGGCAAGCCCGGTCATCACAAACAGCAAGCCTATAATGATGAACGATTTATAATCCTTGCGCAGGGTGAAATACATCCCAAAAAGCCCGAAGATCAAAGGCAGGAAATAAAAGCTGTTGTCGCCTTTGCTTTGCCGGCTTTTAGGGATATTCTGGTTCCCCAGCCTCCATTGGTCGATGAAACGAATCCCGCTCTTCCAGTTTCCGTCAATCCTGTTTCCCATCCCCTGGAAATCGTTTTGCTTGCCTGCGAAATTCCACATAAAATAGCGGTAGTACATATGGATTACCTGGTAATTCCACATGAATGTAAGGTTCTCGCCGAAGGTGGGTTTCATGCGTGTTTCGGTACGGTCGCCAATCTGCACCTGCACCGGTACCCCCTGCACATGGCCCCATTTGATATACTCCCGGGTATGCCGTGGTTCACGGTTTGACCACATCCTGGGGAAGATCGTCGTAAATTTGGGATCGTAAACGGGTTCAGTGTTTTCCTTTTTGTCGCTGATCTCATAACGGCCGGTTTTCGTATTCTTGAAATATACCGGGCTCCCGTTGACATGGTCCGTAACCGGGGCATTATAATACGGCCCGCTGAGAATGGGCCAGTCGCCGTATTGTTCACGGTTGAGATAGGCAAGCAGGTACATGGCGTTTTCGGGATTGTTCTCGTCAATGGGGGTGTTGGCGTTACTCCTGATGATGAGCATGAAAAACGAGGAATAACCTATCAGCATGAATGAAAAGGCAAGCAGAGCGGTATTCAAAGCGGGTTTCAGCCTGAGCGACGAATAACGCAATCCGAAGACTATTGAAGAAATCAGGATGATGAAGAAAAGAATGGTGCCTATGTTAAACGGAAGCCTGAAAAAGTTCACGCAGAAAAGTTCGAAAAGGGCGGCCAGTTTAAGAACCCCGGGAATGATAACGCTCATGACCACCCCAAGGATAAGAATCGACACAGCAAGAGCAAAAAGTATGCCTTTCCAGTTTGGATTCTTGTATTTTCTGAAGTACCAGATCATGGTCATGGCCGGGATGGTCAGGAGGTTGAGCAGGTGAACGCCTATCGACAGGCCCACCAGGTATGCGATGAGTATAAGCCAACGGTTATTATGGGTTTCGGCGCTGTGCTCGTCCCATTTGAGCATAGCCCAGAAGACGACTGCCGTAAAGAACGACGACATACCATAGACTTCGCCCTCAACAGCCGAAAACCAGAACGAATCGGTGAATGTGTAAGCCAGGGAACCAACTAATCCGGCAGCAAAAATAAGTTGCATTTTCGCCCTGCTCATTTCCTCATTGCGAAGTACGATCCTGCGGGCCAGCATGGTGATGCTCCAGAAAAGGAAGAGGATGGTAAAACCGCTGCTCAGGGCCGACATGGTATTGACCATTCTTGCGACTTTGGTCACATCCCCGCAGGCAAACAGCGAAAAGAACCTGCCGATCATCTGGAAAAGTGGGGCGCCGGGCGAATGGCCTACTTCGAGTTTGTAACTGGTCGAAATGTACTCCCCGCAATCCCAATAACTCATGGTGGGTTCCGAAGTAAGGATAAAAACTGTGGAGGCAATTACGAAAACCATCCAGCCAAGGATGTTGTTAAGTCGCTTGTATTGCTGCATATTGAGTATCTTGGAAAGCTCAAAGGTATGGAAAATGCAGATTATTTTGTACTTTTGTAAAGTAACAAAAACCCGTACATGCTATGAACAAACTCGTTTTAATCCGCCACGGCGAAAGCACCTGGAACAAAGAAAACCGTTTTACAGGATGGACCGATGTAGAGCTTTCGGAGCGCGGCATCAGGGAAGCCACCGAAGCAGGGCAGTTTCTTAAAAAAGAAGGTTTTCACTTCAAGGTAGCTTATACTTCCTATCTCACCCGTGCGATAAGAACCCTGTGGCTGATCCAGGAACAGATGGACCTTTTATGGATCCCGGTTTACAAGACCTGGAGGCTGAACGAAAAGCATTACGGGATACTGCAGGGCCTGAACAAGGCCGAGATGGTTGAAAAATACGGGGACAAGCAGGTGCTCATGTGGAGAAGAAGTTACGATGTTCCCCCTCCTCCACTTTCTGAAGACGATCCCCGCCATCCAAAACATGATCCGCGTTATTTCGATCTCGACCCGAAGGACATCCCGGCAACGGAAGCCCTGAAAGATACGGTTGAAAGGATAGTACCGTACTGGAAAGACGAAATGGAGCCCAATCTCATTGTGCATAAGGAGATCCTGGTTGCAGCCCACGGCAACAGCCTCCGCGGCATTGTGAAGTACCTGAAGAATATCTCTGATGAGGATATCATCGGCCTTAACCTGCCTACCGGGATACCTTATGTATTCGAGTTCGACGATAATATGAACCTGCTTAAGGACTACTTCCTCGGTGATCCGGAAGTCATAAAAAAACTGATGGAGGAAGTCGCCAACCAGGGAAAGAAGAAATAACTTGCCGTCCGCGGCCTCAATAATACAAAGGTAATGCCGAAACGCTGGGTGATCCCCGACATACACGGATGTTCCAGGACCCTGAAAAGCCTGGTCAACACCCTCATCAAGCCTTCAAGGAATGATGAGCTGTATTTCCTGGGGGATTATGTCGACCGGGGGCCGGATTCAAAAGGCGTTATTGATTTTATCAGCGGTCTTGAGCAGGACCAGTATAATGTGACGGCCCTGAAAGGGAACCACGAGGATTTCATGGTTGAATTGTTTGATGCCGAAAGCAAAGCCAGAAACACCTGGTGGCACAGGCTGGGCGATAAAAAGCATAAGGTCTGGATGGATATCGGGGGGAAGTCAACCCTTGAAAGTTTCGAAGCCGCGAGCATCCGCGATATCCCTGAGGTTTATATTGAATGGCTGCGCGGCTTGAAATATTATGTTTCGCTGGATAAATTCGTACTGGTGCATGCAGGCCTCAATTTCAAAAATGAAGATCCCTTTGAAGACCGGCGGGCCATGCTCTGGCTGCGCGATTACGAGATAAGGCCCGATAAGATCGGTAACCGCAGGATCATCCACGGGCATGTGCCCGTGAATATGGACCTGATTGTGATGGCCATCAAAAGCAAGGTTTACAAATTCATCGACCTCGATAACGGTCCCTATATCAGCGGGAAAGCCGGTTTCGGCAACCTTGTTGCCCTCGAGATTGATAGCATGGAATTGGTGATCCAGAATAACCTGGACCTTTGAGAAGTGACTGGTGACTAGTGACTGGTGACTATTCCTCCAACTTCTTTCTTCAGTTTCTCTTCAACAGGCAAATAATTATAGTTTGCCCAAAAAGCCTCATCGGCCTGGCCCACAATCTGGTCCCAGCGCTGTCTCAGCCCGGCATTTTTATCGCCCCTGAAATTGCGCAATTGAATTGGGTCGCGTGAGACATCGGTTATAACAAGGTCATTTTTATAACCCATTCTTATTTTTTTGCCTGCGGATGGCAGGGTAAATGTGATCCATTGCTCGTCGTGGATTGTGCTCAGGTACCAGCTGTTGTTCCTTTTTGAGTAGCTGATGGTCCGGTCAAGAAGGGGCATTTCGGCATTCCAGCCGGGAATGTTATTGATCACGTAGGTCTTTTTGTACTTCTCCTTTTCATAGGTATCATACGCCTTAAAACTCGGGCTTTGCCTTATCTTCATCAAGGCGAAGGAGTTGCCATCGATATAGATTTCGCCTTTGAATCCCCTGATTTTTGTATTTAACTGGTCATACCGTATATGGTAGATCTTCCCGCCGTCAGGATTTGGCAATTCCTCCATGCTGTATGAATAAGAACCGAAGGTCTTCTCATCGAATACTGTCCTGAAGTTCATTTCAACCAGGTCCATTGCAAAGATACAGCCCAGGCAGCCTGCCATCTGACCAACCTCCCCCATGGAATTGACCAGGCCTGTATCGGAGATCACCCTTCCTTTTACAAGATGGGTATGATTCGAATGCTCCGATATATTCTGCTTTTCCTTCAAAGTTTTCCGGGGTAAATACCCTGTTTTCAGGTCTTCGATAATCGCCTCGGCATATTCGGCCAGCTTGTTACCAGCAAATTTCTGAGACCTGTAGAAAGCAGTCAGCAAGAGGGAGTCGCCTCCATAGTTCCCGGTAATGCGGTTGTACATCCTTCTCAGCACTTCTTCAGGAGAAAGCGCCACAACCTCAACTTCCTTAAGGTTTATTTCCCTTGGTTTAAGCTGTACCAGGATGATCCGGCCGGTTAAAGCGTCAACAGGCATCCGGGCGGTCTCATAAGCAAGATAGCTTATTAAGATTGTATCATGTGAATGTACTTCGGGTATCCTGAGAAAGAACTGTCCTTCTTCATTCGAAACCGTGCCTATCGTTGAATTGCTCAGAGCGATCTGGGCAAACATCAGGGGTGTTTCCTTGTCTGCATCAATAATGCGGCCCGAAACAACCACAGGATTCTGGCCGGCAACCGTAAGAACCAGGATAAGAAAAAGGGTAAGAAAACTGAATGTTCTTAACGTAGGCGTATCTGTTTAATTCAGGAGTAAATCTATAAAATTAATTTCATAACTCCTTCGATATTTTCAGTATGAGCCTTGTGTCAGACTAAATCCTCGATTCAGACCCATTAGAGATATGTTCGAATCCAAACCGGGTTTAAATCACCCTCATTTCAGTGCTGACACCCTATCTTTAGCAGGTTCAGAAAATTCCGTAATAGCGTATACCTTTGCAACGGAATAACATGATTTCCTGGAAACACTGTCCTTAAACAATGAGAATCTGGTCCATTCATCCCAAATATCTTGATTCAAAGGGTCTTGTTGCTCTTTGGCGTGAAGCTCTTTTAGCCAGGAATGTTCTTGAAGGTAAAACTGTTGGCTATCGTAATCATCCCCAACTTGATCGCTTTAAAAACTCCCAAAATCCGGTTAACGCAATTAACCAGTATTTAGGCCATGTTTATAGTGAAGCTGTTGACCGACACTATAATTTTAACTGCAACAAATTCGAAAAACCAAAGATATCATTTCTCCTTACAGTCAGTGAAGGACAAATTATCTTCGAATTCGGGCACTTACTTTGCAAATTAAAGAGCAGGGAGTTTGATTTATATCAAAAACTTAAAGGAACAAAAACCATTCTCCCTCACCCAATGTTTAAAATCGTTAAAGGTGAGATTGAGGACTGGGAAATCGTATAATTTGAAAATTTATTCCGGCATAAACACCACACCGTAATTCCTCTTGCCGTCGATTTCGATGCGGATAGGCTTTTCAAAACGGATATGCCGTATGAATTCGTCTTCAAACGCAGCCGGCTGGTTGTTGAGGAAGTCAAGGTTGTAATAGCCTTCATTGATATAAGGGTTGATGGTGAAATAGCCTACCCTGAATGAAGTGAGGTTCTGGAAGAAATGCGTTCCCTGGCTGGGATCTATGCGGTATTTGTCGAGACCCGACTCAACGATCACCCTTGAATTGGATATTTGGGGCCAGCGAACGGGAATGCCAAGCCAGGGATCGCTTGAACCCCAGCGGCCGGGACCTACCAGCACGTAATATTTCTTTTCGGCCTGGAACCAGTCATTCCGCTTCTCCAGCCGGTTGGCGATCTCCTGGGTCTTCGAGGTATCCCAGGCCGAGGGCTTCACATAAACAAAATCATGAATGTCGCTGATGATGCCGTTGCCAAGAGCCGTTGTGGAGATCAGCAGGGTGTTTTCACGGGTAACCCTGGTTTCATCAATATGGATGGTTTCATCCCTTCCGGCAATAGGCCGTATCTGCAAAAGGCTGAAAATTTTCGGTTCATTACCGGGAGAGTCGAGGTTTACGGCAAATTCGATCTCCACGGGCTTGTTCATTTCCTTTTGCCCTATCTCCAGCACTTCCTGAAGGATCTCTGCCAGCGGGAAAGTATCATGGGTGAGCTGCCGTGAAAAGGTGATGAGGCGCTTGCCTGTATGCATTACGCCTTCCTTCAGCTGATGGCTGTCGTAGTCGAAAGTGGAAGCAACCAGCCTGAGGGCAGGATCCTCTTCGGCATCCTTGATCTTAAGCTTTAAAAGGTTGATAGTATCGTCGGTATCGGGCGAAAAACTCTCAGGATTCAGGTCCAGGGCGAAAAAGAATTTCTGGGTTTCGCTAAGGGCCAGTTCAGGGGTCGAAAGCTGCAGGATTTTCTTCGGGTACTTTGGCGAAAACCTCAGCCCGTTCCCCCCGTCAACAATGTATTTTCCGAGCCCGAAAGCGATGTTGGCAATGCCATCCTCGGGTTTTTCAGGGGCTATGGGATAAAAATTGATGGATCTTGCAACGCCCGATATAGCCGGATAAAAACGTTCGCCGTACTGCCTCCCAATGACTTCCTGGAGAACCACACCCATCTTTTCCTCCTCTATCATATTGAGAGTGGCGGTCATGTATGACTTGCTGTCCCTGAAATACACCGAAGCATATACCATCTTGATGGCTTCTGTGAGGGTTTCGATCATCAGCCTTTCGTTCGACTTGATATTGGGGATCATGTAGGTGGAATAGATCCCCGCGAAGGGCTGGTAGTGGGAGTCTTCAAGCAGGCTGGACGAGCGTATGGCTATGGGCGTGTTTACACAGGATACAAAAGCGTATAGGTCTTCATGGATGCGGAAAGGCAGTCGGGCCTTGATAAAGCGTGCAAGAATTTCAGAATCCGATCGATCCGACAAAGCTATCTCATGAAGATTATTCTCTTCCATGAACTCATCGAATACATCGGTGCCTATCACCACGGTGCGGGGGATGGAGATCACCACCTCGGGATACTTGTACGAAAGACGATTCCGTTTGATCAGCGAATCAAGAAACGCCAGTCCTCTGGCTTTCCCACCTATTGAACCCTCTCCTATCCTTGCAAACTGAAGGTATTCATCGTAACGTTCCCTGTCGAAATCGGCTATAACTCCTTTTGCCTTGGAGATCCTGAACGCAGTTATACCGTCGAAGATATAACGCTTGGCTTCGTCCATATCGGCGAACTCCGAAAAAGAGACCTCCTTGAACATCTCGGCAATGGGAAACAGGGCACGGGCATTGAGCCATTTCGAAAAATGGTTCCTTTGCATATGGTATTTAAGGGAATCGTCGGGGATCTCGAAGATCTTGTCCTGCATTTCTTTCAGGTTGACCACCCTTGTGAACTCCCTTCCCGATCGGGGATCTATGAAAACAAAGTCGCCGAACGAGAAATGCTCGTTTATGTAATTCCTGAGCTCTATCCCCAGGGTTTTGGAGTTCTTGTTAAGGAATCCTACACCCATTTTTTCAGCCAGGATCTCATGTTCGATGTCGGTCGACTGGAACAGAACAGGCATGAACTCATCCTCCTGCCTTACTTTTTCAACAAACCTGATCCCGGCCAGGGGATCGGTCTCACCTTCGCGGGGAAAAGTGATGTCGGTGATGATCCCAAGCAGGTTGTTCTTGTATTTCTCCCAGAGATTGACGGCCTCCTCGTAATTCGTGGCGAGCAGGATCTTGCAACGCCCCCTCATCCGCAGCATTTTATTATGCTCATTCAGCCCTTCGGTCATGAACGTTTTCGACTGCTTGAGCATGATCTTGTACATATTGGGCAGGTAGCTGGAATAAAACCTGATAGAATCCTCCACCAGCAAAATGGCCTGCACTCCCTGCAGCACATCCTGGGGCATGTTCATCTTATCCTCGATCAATTTGATGATTGCAAGGAGGATATCGGCATTACCCAGCCATGAAAATACATAGTCGATAGCACTCAGGTTCTTCTCGGCCAGCTTGATGTTAACCTCCCTCGAAAAGGGCGTCAGCACTACAATCGGGATCCTGGGGTACCTTTTCTTGATCTGCATCGCCAGGTCAAAAGTATCGGCCTGCTCGATGTTGAGCATCGAAATGACCAGCTCGATATTCTTGTCCTCCAGTACTTCAAAAGCTTCTTTTTCGGAAGTTACCTTGATGAACTGGGGCGGATAACGCAGGTTGAGCGAAACATACTCCATGAAAATGGTTTCATCAATCCTGCCGTCCTCTTCAAGCATGAACGAATCATAGGTACTCGAGATGAGCAGGATCTGGTAGATCCTGCGCTTCATCATCATGTTGAAAGAGGTATCGATGAAGTAATACTTCTTCGGATTTAATGCATTCTGCTTTAATTGCATATCCTAGACTGAAATTTGCATAAAGATAAGCAAATCAGTTTTCCCTGAAGACCACATCGTCATATTCAATCTCAAATCTCAGTTTATGCCTTGATTCTTCCAGGGCAAGCGACTCGAGGAGCTGTTTCACGGCAGGGTCTTCGGCCTGTCCGGCAATGGCTGTGTACATGCGGTACGCGGCTTTCTCTTTTTTCATGGCCAGGATGAGGGCATCCTGGTAACTCAGGGTGGCCGAAGGCTTGACATCGACCAGATATTCGGTGATCTTAAGATCCCTCACCTTTTCATCGCTCAGGCGAAGCATCCCGTTTTCCTTTATTTTGGTCAGGTTTGCCTTATGCCTCATTTCTTCTTCGGCAAATTCGTGGAAGATCTTTTTGGTTTCGGAGCTTTTCGACTGGGCTGCCAGGAGGAGGTAAAAATCAACTGCAGCCTGTTCTTCGCCTATTGCGAAATCGAGGATCTCGGTTATGTTCTTGAATTCTTTCATATTTGCATTTTTGCAGGTAAATATTTTTTTTACTGGGCACTGGGTACTGGGCACTGGGTACTGGGTACTGGGTACTGGGCACTGGGTACTGGGTACTGGGTACTAGTGCCTAATGGCTTGCTCAAATTCCTCTTCAAACCTCTTCGTGACTGCATCACAGCCGTAATTGTACTTCCTGTGGTGATTGTCGGTTTTAGTGATTTGCAGCTGCAGCTTCTCTTCCCCGTTCTTTTCGGGGAACAGGGTCACAACTTCCATGAAAACATCAACCGGGTTGCCGCTCGATTTATATCCGAAGGCCGACAGCAAACCAACCAGCTGCTGCAGGGATGTAAGTTCAATCGCGGGTTTTGCCCCTGCCTGGAACTGCTGTATCACTTTCTGGGAGTTTGTATATGATCCGCCGGCTTCGGCTGGCAGGGAGGCCGGGAGGATAAGGTCGGCTTTGGCTGCTGTTTCGGTCATAAAGTAATCCTGCACCACCAGGAATTCAACCGGCTTTAAAAACGATTCCACGTAAGCCTTGTCAATAGCGCAACCCAGGGGATCTTCTCCGAAAATGAAAAGGTTCCTGATCCTGCCGTCCTGGACCTGTGCGTGCAGGCATTCGGTTGTGGCTGATGCAAGTTCCGAAGTCTTCCATTTGTCTTTAAGCCTTGCAGTATACCCGGCATCACCCAGTTCCTGTCCGCCTATACCGTAATGAGGACTTACCCCCATATCGAACAAACCCTGTGAATTATTCTTCTCCCTCATGGCAACAAGCCCGCTGGCTGTTTTGCCAAGTTTGCCAGTAATCATAGCCAGGTTGAAGAGTTCTTTTGATGCTGCTCCCGATATCTCTTTCTCAGAGAACAGTATCACGGCATTCATTTCATTGTTGTAGGTTTTGGCAAAGTTGCCCAGCTCATCCACCCCTATACCTGCTTCCTTCAAAAGATCATGGAAATCAAGGGCAAGCAGCTGCTTTTTATATTCTTCAAAACCTTCCACCCAGTCGCGCAGGAACAATCCGTTCTCAAGCCCTTTTGAAAGGATGAAATAGTTCATGGCCTTCACAAAATGGTAATAGGACTTTATCTTCATTTCCTGGTTTACCTTATGCTCTAGCCTGTTGTTTTCCTTCACGGTCACCAGAACCTGGGGGATTTTTTTCAGGTAATGGGCATTCTGCGCCATAAATCCGGCAACGGCATGGTCGCGGTTGATCTCGGTGCCCAGGTAACAAATCCATGAAGCATCCCTGATCTCGCCAAAAGGAACATTATACTCACAGTTCCGCCTGTAGCTTTCACCCCTTCCGAGGTAATGGAAACTGCCAACATTATTGGTCTTTGCAGCCAGCCTGGCCAGTTTGTGAATGAGGTACATTTCCTCGTTGGTGAGCCTGGCGCCTCCGAAAAATGCATTGTCGTCGGGCTTTACTTTCGATATTTTTTCCCCAACAAGTGCAAAAGCTTTTTCAAAACTTACAGCTTCGAACTTCCCGTTCACCTTAAGCAGGGGTGTTTTTATGCGGCTTGCATCGTTCATGTAGCTGTACCCGAACCTGGCATACCTGCATATATTGCCGTCGGAATTGACTATTCCTTTTCTTCCGTTTACTCCGAAAGTAAATCCGTTTTTTGTTTGTATGCTGATGGCACATCCCACTGAGCAAAACGAGCATATGCTTTCAAGCGCTTCGGATTTCACCGGCCCCGGTTTGAACATCACATTTTCGGTGATGGCGCCGGTGGGGCAGGTCGAGATGCACATCCCGCAGGATTCACATTTTGTATCCTGCAGCGAATCCCCCATGGCAGGAGCCACGTAGGTATCGAAGCCGCGGTTGACGAGGCCCAGGGCGTTTGCCCCCACGACTTCCCTGCATATCCTTACACACCTTGCGCAGAGTATGCATTTATTATTATCGATCTCGATATAGGGATGGCGGAAGTCGGCCTGGTACTCCCTGAATTCTCCTTCAAACGTTTTCTGGCAGGCATCGTATTCAGTTGAATATTTCTGAAGGTCACAGTTGAAAAAAGCAGTGCATCCGCATTCGAGGCAACGCTGGGTTTCGTGAAAAGCAACGGCCGCATCGGCGTAACCAAGCTCCACTTCCTTGAAATTGTTGCGGGCATCGGCTGGGAGGGTCGGCATTTCCTCTCTCAGCTGCTTCCCGAATTTATCCAGGTAGTCCTGGGCCTTCTGTGCCCTGAAATTATCGCGTTTGCTGGTAAAGGGTTTCTGCATCGGGCTCAAAGGCTGTCCCATAACAAACTGGTGGGCGCTGTGCGAAGCTATCCTTGCCTGGGCGATGGCTTCGATGATGGTGGCCGGGCCCGTCACCCCGTCGCCGGCCGCAAACACCGAGAGGATGCCGGTTTGCAGGCTGATCTTATCGGCGTCAATGTCACCCCATTTGCTCATTTGCAACTTCCCGCCATCAGCATACATATTGATATCTTCGATAAAATTCACATCGGTCTTTTGCCCGATGGCGGCTAGTATATAATCAACCTTAAGGTCGAATTCAGAACCTTCAATGGGAACAGGCCTGCGGCGGCCCGAAGCATCAGGTTCGCCCAGTTCCATCCTGATACAGGTGATGGATTCAACCTCACCCTTTGAGTTTTTATTTATTTTCTTCGGAAGGGTCAGGAACATGTATTCCACTCCTTCGAGTTTGGATTCGTGGATTTCGATTGGGTTGGCCGGCATTTCCTTTTCGGTGCGCCTGTAAATCACATACACCTTGTCGGCATTGCAGCGCTTCGAGGTGCGGCAGCAGTCCATGGCGGTATTCCCTCCGCCGACAACGGCAATGGTTTTACCTTTGAAATTATACCTCTGCCCGGTAACTTCCATATTCTTGAGGAAGTCAATGCCTGAATAAACATTACCTGCATCGTCACCCTCGCAGCCCACGCCCGTTCCTTTCTGGGAACCTATCGTCAGTATGAGGGCATCGTATTTAGCTTTGATTTCCTTATAGCTGAGGTTCTCGCCAAAGCGTTTATTGTAATAAATATTCACCCCGAGATCGGTAATGTTTTTCACCTCCTTGTCGAGAATGTCATTGGGAAGGCGGTACTCGGGAATGCCATACCTGAGCCAGCCTCCCGGTTGTGGTGCGGCTTCGTAGATATCCACCTGGTGACCTTCGATCTGCATAAAATGGCCTGCCGACAAACCTCCGGGGCCTGCGCCTATCACTGCTATTTTTTTGCCTGTGGATGGCTTAACTGCGGGTATATATTTATCGGGGGATTCAAGGTCATGATCCGACGCATACCGTTTGAGGTAATCTATCCCTACGGGTGCCCCTTCTTCGAGCAGGTTCCTGCGGCATTCGCGCTCACAGGGACGAACACAAACACGTCCGCAGATTGCAGGCAGGGGGTTGGTTTCCTTGATCAGGGCAACCGCATCGCTGTACATGCCTTTTTCGATAAGCGAGATATATCCCTGTACATCCACACCGGCAGGGCAGGTTTGTTTGCACGGTCCCAGGCAGTCGGCATAATGGTTGCTGAGCATGAGCTCCAGCGCCATTTTCCGGGATTTGCGTATGCCTTCACTGTCGGTGACTATCTTCATCCCTTCGGTTAGTTTGGTGGAACAGGCGGGCTGGTGGCCTCGCATCCCAACTACTTCCACCACGCAAACATAGCATGAGGTGAAAGGTTCAAGCCGTTCGTCGTTGCAAAGAGTGGGAATTTCAATTCCATTCCGGTTCGCCAGTTCCAGTATGGTTTCACCGGGATAGCCTTTTACGATATTTCCGTTTAAAATTATGTTCAATGAGTTGTCGGACATGATGAGTATTATTTTCGATGTAACATTTTCTTTTGATGTACAAAGTACCATGTACTATGTACCAATAATCATTAGCTCAGGTTTTCTCAATTAAGTCAGAATGATGCTGTCAAACTTGCATTTCGAGAAGCAGACCCCGCATTTGGTGCATACATCCTGGTTGATCAGGTGGGGTTTCTTGCGCTCCCCGCTGATAGCTTTTACAGGGCAGTTCTTAAGGCAGACCATGCAGCCGGTGCATTTCTCAGTATCCACGGTATAGGTGAGCAAGGGGCGGCATACCTTGGCCGGGCATTTCTTATGGCCGATATGCGCCTCATACTCATCCCTGAAATATTTGATGGTGGTGAGAACAGGGTTCGGAGCCGTTTGCCCCAGTCCGCAAAGCGAATTGTCCTTGATCTGGTATGCCAGTTCCTCGAGTTTTTCTATATCGCCTTCCCGGCCTTTGCCGTTGGTGATGCGATCGAGGATCTCGAGCATTCTCATGGTCCCCATGCGGCAGAATGTACATTTACCGCAGCTTTCCTTACGCGTGAAATCCAGGAAGAACTTGGCCACATCGACCATACAGGTGGTCTCGTCCATTACCACCATACCTCCCGATCCCATAATGGCTCCTGTTGCGTTTACCGAATCATAGTCGACGATAGTATCGGAAAGGTATTCGGGGATGCATCCGCCCGAGGGGCCCCCAAGCTGAACAGCCTTGAAACGCTTGTTGTTCTTGATGCCGCCCCCTAGCTTGAAAATCACGTCCTTGATGGTCATTCCCATGGGGACTTCCACCAGGCCCGAATGCCTGATCTTGCCGGCGAGCGCGAACACCTTTGTTCCTTTGCTCTTTTCGGTTCCGTATTGTGCATAAGCCGCTGCACCGTTCAGAATGATCCAGGGAACATTGGCGTATGTTTCAACATTATTGATATTGGTCGGGCTCTTCCATAGTCCCGACGCTGCAGGGAAAGGAGGGCGCTTACGGGGCATCCCGCGCTCGCCTTCGATGGAGGCTATCAGGGCCGTTTCTTCACCGCATACGAAAGCGCCTGCGCCTTCCTTGATATAAATATCAAAATCCCATCCCCTGATGCCGAAAGCATCTTTCCCGAGATATCCTTTATCGTGGGCCTGTTTGATAGCAATATTGAGCCTCTTGATGGCCAGGGGATATTCGGCCCTGCAATAAATCACGCCTCCCGTGGCTTCAATTGCATAGGCGGCAATGATCATCCCCTCGAGGATGGAATGCGGGTCGCCTTCAAGAACAGAGCGGTCCATGAATGCACCGGGGTCTCCCTCATCCGCATTGCAGATCACATATTTATGATCGGATTTGTTTGCATTGGCAAACTTCCATTTCATACCGGTGGGGAAGCCCCCGCCCCCGCGTCCGCGAAGCCCTGAATCCAGGATGGTTTTGATGATGTCTTCGCGTGATATTTGGTTCATGACGATGGTCTTCATGGCGGTATAACCATGCCTCTCCTCGTAATCGCTTATCGATTCCGGGTCCATATAACCGCAGTTGCGAAGCACGATCTTGACCTGGGAATTGATGAAGTCATTCTCGGCGGCATCAAACAAATCGGTATATACGATGTATTCCCTGATGGGGTCGTTCTGGTTGATGTGTTTTTCTATCACTTCAACGGCACGGTCCTCGTTCACGTCACCGTAAAGGTAAGTACCGGTCTCGTCGGTGATCTCCACTAGGGGCTCGCGATAGCACATCCCGATACAGGATGTCTTCTGAAGTAAAAACTGCAGGTTTTCTTTTTCCTTAAAGGCTTTTATTTTTTCATAGGTCTTGTTGGCGCCCGCCGCGATGCCGCAACTGCCGAGACCCACTGTTACTGTAGTGTTCATCTCTGAAAATTTTATTTGAATTTCGAATATTGAACAAGGAATGTTGAATTTTTAACGAGTTCATCATTCATAATTCGTTAATCGATATTCGATATTCTATTTTTTATTTTAATTCTTTTCCGAAAGCTTGATATTCTTAATGATCTTGACGGCCTCGTTTCCTGTAAGCTTTCCGTAGGTCTGCCCGCTGATCATCATGACCGGGGCAAGGGAACAGCAGCCCAGGCAGGCAACGGATTCCAGGGTGAAAAACCTGTCGTCGGTAGTTTCCCCATCCTTGATTTTAAGGGATTCTTCTATGGCCTCGGTGATCTCCTTGGCATTCTGCACATGGCAGGCGGTTCCATGGCAAACCCTGATGATCATCTTGCCAACGGGTTTCAGCCTGAACTGGGCATAAAACGTGGCTACCCCGAACATGTCGCTGAGGGGTATCCCGCATTCGGCGCTTATCTTTTCAAAAGCGGGCCTCGGGATAAATCCGAACATATCCTGGGCACCCTGTAGCAGGGGGATAAGATTTCCCTTTTTCCCCTTGTTTTTTTCGATGAGGGGATCGAGCCGGGTCAGGTCGACTTCCTCCTCGGAGATCTCTGTTGTTTTTGAATTCAATCGTGCTATTCTCATAGATATTTGTTTGAGTCTTTTATTTTTCGCGGTTCCAGGTGATCACTGAGATCCTCTGCTTTCCGTCCATCCTGATGGTAAGAGGCTGTTCAAAACGGGCAATGCTGAAATATTCGGTTTTCCTTAAACTTTTCTGTTGTTTAAGGACCTCGAAGCGGATATAGCTATCGGACATCTCGGGTTGTATGCTGAAATATCCCACATTCATGGAAGTTACGTTATGAAAGAAGTGGGATCCCGAAGAAGCGTCGAGGGGGAAGCCTTCAAGGCTGGTCTCGACGATGACCCTGGCCTGGCTTATCTGCGGCCAGGCTACGGGAATGCCTATCCAGCGGTCGCGGGTACCCCATCTTCCGGGTCCAATAAGCACGTACTTCTTCCCTTCCTTGAAGAATTCGTGGTTGATATGGTTTATCTCCTCGGCCATTTCCATGGTCTTTGATTTATCGAAAGTGTCGGGATCCACAAACACCACATCGTAAATATCTTCGACTATGCCGTTGCCCATTTCCTTTTCGGCAAAAAGCAGGATATCGGCCGGGTTGATCTTGTTCATATCAATATGGTAATCGGTAATATTCCCGATCAGCGGCTTGATCTGAAGCAGGTAAAATGAAGCCCGGTTCTCCTCGTCCTTGTTCAGGTCAACGGCAAATTCAACCTCCACCGGGGTACCAAGGGCTTCCTTGACCACGTCAAGAACAACTTCAACAGTCTTGGCCAGTGGTGCATAGTTATATTTAAGGATGTCGGCAAAGTTGATGACCCTGGGGCCGGGCTGGTTCAGACCCGGGGTGATACGGTTGTTTTCGAGTGAATATACCGAGGCAAGATGAGTGAGTGTTCCATGATCCTCGGCCTGGTCTATCTCCATCATTCTGAGGCCTGCATCCTCGCCTTCGAGCAGGTTTACATTTTCCTTTTTAAGATCCACCCCGTAAAAATGCAGCTGGGAACCTTTGTACTGGTCCTTGGGCGTATTGATCTCGAGGTTGGGATATTTGGGTGAAAAACGGTAGGCCTTCTCGCCTTCCACAACATAACGCCCCAAGCCCAGGGCGATCACTGCAAAACCTTCCTCGGGTTTCATATGCGCAAAGGGGTAGTAATTATACGAATGTCCCACTCCGCTGATATGAGGGTAAAACACATCCCCGTACCTGTGGCCAACGACTTCCTGGACCACTACAGCCATCTTTTCCGATTCTATCCTGTAATTCACGGCTTCGATATAACCCTTGGCAACAGGGGAATAAACCGAGGCATACACCAGCTTGATGGCATCCATCAGCTGCTCAAGCCTCACATTGGGATCGGGATGGTTGTTGGGGATCAGGTAGGTTTCGAAGATCCCGGCAAAGGGCTGGTTGAGCGAATCCTCGAAGAGGCCCGACGAACGGATGGCCAGGGGGTTTTTGATCTGCTTTATCACCGACTTCAGTTTCCTGATCAGGGTTTCGGTGAGCTTGCCGCTTATGAACCTGCGCCTCAGAAGGCTGTAGTCGCTTTCAAGCAGGGCCTGCTCCCTGAGCCTGTTCCTGTCGAGGAAATATTCAAATTCCTCGGTTCCAATAATCGAGGTCTTGGGAGTGCGTATATTGATATTTGGTATGATCTGCGAAAAATCGTAATTGTAAATGAGGGTGCTGATGAAAGCCAGGCCCCTGCCCTTTCCCCCCAGGGCTCCTTCGGTGAGCGCGACGATGTTCCTTTCGTCGGTAATTGCCTCTTCCTCGAAGGGGACCACCTTTCCAACATTCTGTTCGTTGCGGAAATGCTGTATCATGGTGATGAGGTATTCCCTGAGGTCCTCGGGCTTCTTAAAGTCGGTGACCTTGGCCGGGTTTATGATCTTGGCGGCCTGGATTTCACCCCTGGCCATCAGCCATAACGAGAAATGATCCTTGCGGGCATGGTACAGCAGGGATTCCTCGGGAATGGTCTTCAGCAGGTCTTCAAATTCTTTCAGCGACTTGGCTACTGCGATCTGGCTTCCGCCCGTGTCGCGGTAAATAAAACTGCCGAAACCAAGGTAGTGGGTGATGAAACTTCGGAAATCGGTAAGCAGGGTCTCTGAATTTTTATTTATGAAAGATGTCTTCAGTTCATAGGCCAGCTGAGAGTTCAGATTGTCGGAGGACTGCAGTATGATCGGAAGTTCCTTCAGTTCCTTGCGGGTTTGCTTTACCAGGCTGAAACCGGCGGTTTCGTTCATCCTCCCGTCCTTTTTGAACTTGATATCGGAAATCAGGCAAAGCATGAATTCCTTGTATTTATTAAAAATGTACAGGGCTTCCTCGTAGGTGGAAGCCAGAAGTATCTTGGGCCTGGCCTTGAGACGGAGTATGCGGTAAAGCTCATCCGTAGTCACATCTTCAATAATGGTCTTTGTCTGCTCAAGAACGATGTTATACAGCATCGGGAGGTAAAGCGAGTAGTAGCTGGGCGAATCTTCGACCAGCAGTATCACCCTCACCATGCCTATGCTTGTATCATTTTCAACATTTACCTTGTCCTCGAGGTAATTGATCATTGCAAAAAAGATCTTGGAATCCCCGTTCCATACGAACACCCTGTCGATCCAGGTAAGGCTTTGGGAAGAATCATCGAAGAGGGCGGTGTCGGTATTGCTGTTCAGCAGCAAAAAAACAGGGATGTACTGGTAAAGGTCCTTGATCTTTTTGCTCAGTTCCACCGGGAACTGTTTGTCGACTCCCATCATGATGATGACCAGGTCGTAATGTTTCGAGCCCAGCTGTTCCATGACTTCTTCGGTGCTCGAAACCCCTGTTATACGAGGCATTGTTGAAAGGCTGAGCTGGTAGAACTCGCCCAGCACATGTTCAGAGAACCTTCCTTCCTTTTCAATGCTGTAGGCGTCGTAGAGATTGGCAACCAGGAGTATCTCCCTGACCTTGAACGGCATCAGGTCGTGATACAGGTCCCTGTTGTAGTTCATCCTGTTGAGGAAGGTCTGGAGAAGCTTGCGGCTGGCCCTGGTTTCGGTTTCGGATCCCGGTTTCGGCGCCTGCCCTTCGGCATACCCGCTTTTGCGGAGTATGGCTTTCCCCTTGACCCCGTTGAGGTATCCTGTAATGAGGTTGGCAAGGTTGATTATTAGGTAACGTTCCTCTTCAAGGAAAGGGCCTTCGAAAGCGAGTGGAAAACCTTTAAGGTAAAAGATCTCGATGGAACCAACCTGGTTGTCGATGGTCTCAAACAACTGCCGCTGGCACCATTTGGTTTCCTGGAAATTCTGGGTCTTTATTTCAATCTTGCCGTATTTGATGCGACAGGCTGCAGATTCGGGGAACTGCCAGGCCGAAGGCAGTATCATGCAGATCTGGTGCAGGGCTTCTTCAACGGTTTTGCCTGCCCTAAGAATATTGGAGGTCTGGTTGATGGCCGAAAGCTCTTTAAGCCTTTCCCTGGTGATGTAACGTCCTTCGCGGCCCTTGACACCGTTGAGAAAGCCTTCGATGAGGCTGGCCATATTCATGATGAGGTTTCTCTCCTCTTTCAGAAACGGGCCTTCATCGCCGGCGGGAAATTCTTTTGTGTAGAATACTTCGATAGTGCCGCTTAGCCCGTCAATGCATTCAAATGCCTGCTTCAGCGACCAGGGTGTTTCGGTAAACTCAGTAGTGGTGAGTTCCATTTCGTCATATCGTATCCTGGCCACGGTGAATTCTGGATATTGCCAGGCCGGGGGTATGATGCCGCAGATCTCGTAAAGGGTTTCCTGTATCGATTTGCCTCGTTTAAGGATAGCCGTCGTGGCATTGAGAGCGGCAAGTTCCTTGAGCCTTTCCCGGTTGTCGTAAACCAGCCTGTCAAGGTTGATGTTCTCAGCCCTGGTATTCTTTTTCCCATCCCCGGAATCAGCCATAAATCATTCGATTTTAACGCTCAAAGTTAGAGAAATCTTCAATCCCTTTCTAAGCGAAAGCCGCAATTTTAGCACATTACGGAATATCCTTACTCGTGTTACGTGATTCACTTATGCCCTCTAAGTGAACTCCCCGTTTTTATGAAAAATCTTTATTGTTTTTTTTTGAAGGCGGATTTCAGGTTGAGGAGGCTCTTACATTTGTGGATTATTGTGAAAATATTAACGTTCATACATTAATTAAAAAAAATCCAAACCTTATGTCAAACGCTTATCAGAAACTCGTTGATGAATTCATGGCAAAGCTTATCGCCAAGAATCCAAATGAAAAAGAATTCCATCAGGCAGTCATGGAAGTTGTAGAATCGCTCATTCCTTACGTTGAAGAGCATCCGAAATACAAGGCAGCCAAGATCCTTGAAAGGATGTGCGAACCTGAACGCACCATTTTGTTCCGCGTTCCCTGGACAGATGATAAAGGCGAAATCCAGATCAACAAAGGATATCGTATCGAAATGAACAGCGCTATCGGCCCCTACAAAGGCGGTCTGCGTTTCCACCCGACTGTAAACCTTGGCATTCTGAAATTCCTGGCTTTCGAACAGGTATTGAAGAATTCACTCACAACCCTTCCCATGGGCGGTGGTAAAGGTGGCAGCGATTTCGATCCCAAAGGAAAAAGCGATGCTGAAGTAATGCGTTTTTGCCAGAGTTTCATGACCGAGCTGCAGCGCCATATCGGAGCTGACACAGACGTTCCCGCAGGCGACATTGGCGTAGGCGGACGTGAAATCGGTTTCATGTTTGGACAGTACAAACGTCTGCGCAATGAATTCGTTGGCGTTCTCACAGGTAAAGGCCTCGAATGGGGTGGTTCACTCATACGTCCCGAAGCCACAGGTTACGGACAGGTTTATTTTGCAGCTGAAATGCTTAAGACCCGTGGTCTTGATTTCAAAGGCAAGATCGTTTGCGTATCCGGTTCAGGAAACGTAGCACAGTATGCAACTGAAAAAGCCACCGTTCTTGGTGGGAAAGTTGTTACCCTCAGCGACAGCGAAGGTTATATCTACGACCCCAAAGGCATAGATGCTGAAAAACTTGCTTTCGTAATGAACCTGAAGAACGTTAAACGCGGACGTATCAAGGAATATTGCAATAAATATCCCGAAGCAAAATTCGTAGCCGGCAAGCGCCCCTGGGAAGTAAAATGCGACATCGCATTACCCAGCGCAACCCAGAACGAAATCAACGGTGACGATGCAAAGGCACTCATTTCAAACGGTTGCTATTGCGTTTCCGAAGGAGCCAATATGCCTTCAACACCTGAAGCTATCGAAATTTACATTGACAAGAAGATCCTTTACGGACCTGGCAAAGCTGCCAATGCCGGTGGTGTTGCTACCTCAGGACTTGAAATGTCACAGAACTCAATGCGCCTTAGCTGGACCAGCGAAGAAGTTGACCAGAGGCTGCATAACATCATGATCAGTATCCATAAGAATTGCGTAAAATATGGTACCGAAAGCGACGGATTCATTAACTATGTAAAAGGCGCCAACATCGGCGGTTTTGTAAAAGTTGCCGAAGCCATGCTTGCACAAGGACTTGTTTAAACTACCAGATGTTCATTTTGATTCAGACAAAGGCGCTCTCGGGCGCCTTTGTTATTTAAGGGAATTCATCCCTCATCGGCGCGAGCTGCCACATCCCGCATCCCGGTAAAAAGGAGAATGTTGAAAAACGCATACCACACAACCCCTGCCTGGATCTCCAGCATGGATTCCGACAGCATGTTCAGTGAAAAAACCAGGAGGAAAATAAAGTAAAGGAAATACCTGTTGCGGAATGCCCGCAGCATGGGAAGGATAAGCATCAGGAGCAGGGCAGCTATCCCCGGAAGGCCCAGTGTCACAAACGTCTGAAGGTACTGGTCGTGAGCATTGAGTTTGAATTCTATAGCTCCTTCAATGCTTTTTTCCTTATATTTCTGCATCAGAACATCCTTTACATCCCCTGTGCCTACGCCAATCAGCAGGTTTGATTTTATTATTTCGAGGGATGTTTTCCATATTTCGATGCGGTCGGATGTGCTCCTGGATATTGCAGGAGGGGCATTGGCGCTTAAAGCTTCGGTGCTGTGTTCTATCCTCGAGCTGGTACCGGGGAAAACATGGAGGCCGGCCCTCACGAACATCATGAAAAGTATAAGGAGGCCGAGCCCGAGAAACGTTTTTTTCTGCCTGAATATAAGCTCGGAACAGGCCAAACAGGCGATAAGGCCCAGGCAGATCAGGCCCATTTTGGAACTGAGAAGGAAAATAAATACGAAGAAATACGAGAGCAGTATGTAATATGCAAGCTTCACAGGGGTACCAAGTGTACTGAATCTTTCGAGCAGCTCAAGTATCATGAAAGCCATGGCAAAGTTGAGGTACATGGCGAAATAGGTTGAATGGAAATACCAGCCTAACTTCATATAGTAGAAGCTGCCTTCAACTCCCTCCCTCCATAAGCTCACCGCATGTGTAAGCAGGATGAGAGACCCCAGCACACATCCGGCAATGTAAACCTGCATCAATTCGCGTAAATGCTTTGAGTCAAGGAACCCGACATCCGCAGTCGAAAAAATAAGTGGAAAAACAAGCAGCGAAAGCTTAACCTCCAGGTCAAAACGGGCATAAGCAAAATCGCTGGTATAGATCAGTCCCAGCAAGTAAAGCAGGTATAAACCTGCAAAAAGCAGGGTGTTCCTGCGGTTCTTTGCACTGAACAAAATGGGAACAGTCGCCAGGTAGTCTCCCGAAACCAGCCAGTTTAAAATAAAGATGACGATAAGGGTGGGAACCAGCTTTCCCCAGACCGGCAGCATAAAGGCAATGCCCAGGCAGCTATACCAGAAAATCTGCTGATGTATCTTTTTACGCATTGATCCGGTTCCAAAATTCGTTTATAATGATTTCAGGATTGAACTCCCTGAGCAGGTAATTGTATCCGTTGATCCCGAATTCGATTCTTTCCTGCTCATGGGAATACAAATATAAGACCCTGTTCGCCAGGTCATCCGGGTCTTCAGGAATAAAGGCAAGTCCGGCATGCCCGTTATCGATGAGCAACTCTTTGGCTTCTCCTTCAACACCCAGCAGAATGGGCTTTTTCAGGGCAAGGTTTTCAAAGATCTTCGAAGGGATGGCTCCCTTGAAAAGATCGAGCCTTTTAAGGGGGATCACTGCAAGGTCGGATGCATGGATGAAAGGGATGACCTCCTTCCTGGGCCTGCTTTCGAGAAATATGACATTATCCAGGGCTTTGGCTTCCTTCATCCTGAGCAGTTTCTCTTTTTCGGGGCCGCTTCCCATGATCAGGAATTTGATGGCGGGCGTGAGGCGAAGTTTTTCAGCGGCCAGCAACAGGACTTCCAGCCCCTGTGCATGACCGATGATCCCTGCATATAAAAGCAGGAAGTCGGCCGAACTGAAACCCAGCCTGTTCCTGAGCCCGGGATCAGATTCCATGGATTCAAGTTCCTTCACGTCGGCCCCGTTTTTAAACCAGAGAACATTTTTTCGGGGGAAACGAGCGGAGATATTCTGAACTATGCCCCTCGTTTGCCCGGTGATAAGAAAAGATTTACGGTAGAGGAAGCCTTCCAGGGAAGATGCTGCACCAAGAAGGAAGCGGTTTGTCACCAGGCCCAGCTTTTCAGCGCTTTCGGGCCAGAGGTCTGAAACATTGAAGATAAGCCTGGCTCCTTTGAAAATTTTTAATAGCCAGGCAGTGATTCCCAGGAACAAGGGAGGTGACTCGCAAAATATATAATCATACCTGCCGGTTTTGAAAATACCCGCCAGCAGGGAGGTGAACACAAAACTGAAATAGTTCATCAGCCTGGGGAATAAGGCTTTGCCGGGAGTTGCATAGATCCAGGCCCGGTGTGTTTTTACCCCCTGGATCTCTTCCGAAACGTAAAATTTACCCCTGTATCCCTCATGAATCTTCATTTCGGGGTAATTGGGCATGGCGGTGAGGATCTCAACCGTGGCGCCTTTTTTGCCGAGCTGCTTTGCCCATTGTAAAAGCCTGCCCTGGGGAGCCCCTGTCTCAGGAATGAAATACTGGCTAAGGATTAGGATTCTCATTTCAGGCTCTTTTGCGGGTTCAATCCTTTAAGGTTTGCCGTTCATTAATACGTGTCCTCGGGAGAGTTCACCGGCATTTTAAACCCTTTTACAAAATAGGGCTCCGGCCTGAGGATCTTGTTGAATGCAAAATACTGTATAAGCACGAAATCCTTCCCATCGTTGATCATGGCATAAAGACGATCTGGATCATACGGCAGGACCCGTCCCTTGAAATCCTTTTGCCCGAAGAGGTTGGGTTTATGATAGATCTTAATAGCCTTTACCTTATTAAGTGTGTCGGTAAGGGTAAGCACTATGAAGGGATTGGTAGACAGAATTGAATCCCTGGTTCGTTTGTCCATATCATTCAGGAAAGCTTCGAAGTTCACGTTCCTGAAACCCGAAAGGAAATTGAGGACTTTCAGTGTGTCGAGGTCGGCCACGGGCTTGTTGCCGGCGAGTGAATTAAAGCTTTTCAGCCGCCCTTTGGCCAGCCTTACTTCAAAGGAATATTCAGGGTTTTCAGGCACTTCCAGTTTCACGCTGCTGATCTCTTCGATACCGTTTTTGAAAACGGTGAGATCCCTCCAGTAACGTTCAATTGTACTGTATCGTGGCGTTACAAAACCCCTCAGGCCGGGAAGGTAGATCACGAAAGGCTCTTCGGAAGCTTCCATCAGTGCATAACTTGCCTGGTTATCGGGCGTTGCGCCACCTATATAATATACCTTGGTGAGTTTTTCATGGGGGAACATCCTGATTCCCATGAAATCTATACGGTAAACCATTTGGTAGATCTCGACTTTCACCCCGTTCACAGCCAGGTGTTTTATGATGGTGTTATGCGCTGCCAGGGCCACGGGAGCCTTCACCTGTATATCGGTCATGGTTTTCAGCATCAGGTCGATGTTGAATTTTATTGCTGTAAACTTATCGTTAAGCACCCATGAACCTGTTTCCTTCCTCGAGAGTTTTACCGAGTTATTGTTTTTGTCGGTCATGAAGATCTTTGTGACGATAGAAGTGTCGGCCACCGCGAAATCGCTCATTGAGCGCCTGAACGTATTGCTGGAATTAGTAAGCACAAGAATAACTGCAACAAACGCCAGCAGCAATACAAGCAAAAGGATATATCTGTTTTTCTTCATTTCAAGGAAATATAATGTGGTTATTGGGTTTTACCGGCAAATTTCATCCTGCGGATGCGGAACATCACCAATGCCAGAATAATGACCGAGAGTACCGGCAACACCAGGTTCAGAATCTTCCAGAAAAGCCCTTCACTCTCAACTTTTTTCATGTCGAGCAGCCTCATCTTAAGCTCACGCGAGCGCACGGTTATAAGACCCGATTCGTCGGTGAGGTAGTTCATGGCATTCAGGATGAAATCACGGTTTCCGAACGTCTCCTGGGTCCACTGATCATACCCCATGGGCAAGGGATAGCCCTGTTTCATATTAAACTGGTTCCTCACTATGTCACCGTCGGCAACGATGATCATTTTAGTTGCCTTGCTTTTTTTACGGTATTCCAGGGATTTGTTTTCGGCCAGGTCTGGGGGTATCCTGAAAAGGTAGGACGAGGTGAATTCGCCTTCGAGCAGAACGGCGACATTAAACGGTCCCCTCGTGAAAAGCCTTTCATCCGGCTGTTCCCTCAGCATCTGCAAGTCGACCAGAACAGGTGCATTGGCGGTGTAAGAGTATGGAGAAGAAGAAAGCAAAACCAATTTCTTTACACCCGGGGCCATCACGGTATCAATGGTGCTGATAAATTCGCTTTTTATAGCATTAAGGCCGTGAACTATGGGATGGTTTACCGAGGGAGTCAGTAATGGAAAATAATACCACCTGAAGTACTGGAACTGCGGCTGGTTACCGATTTGCCCTGTTTTCATCGGGATAACCATGGCATTCATATCAAGCACAAGATTGGAATTCAAACGGGCACCGTAAGTGTAAAGCATGTCCTCAAGGTTGATGTCGTTTGCAACACCCATGGTTGAATTGTATTTTTCGAGGCTGTCCCAGGGAGTGTAAACCGGGTCGATAAGCCAGAGGGTTTTACCTCCCCGCATGATGAACTGATCGATAAGGAACTTGTCCTTTTCGTCAAAAGGCTTGCTGGGCTTGGCAATGATCAGGGCCTGGTACTTGTTTCCAAGCTTGTCGTGCAGTGAATCCAATTTAACCCTTATCGTCAGGGCGTTGATCTTATGGTTTATGGTTACCCTGTCGACATTATAAAACTGGTTAAGGGACCTTTCAAGGTCAAATGTCTCCATTTCGCTCAGCTCTCCCTGGCCTTCGAGAATAGCGATCCTTGGTTTGGAGATCTTGGTCAGTACCGAGATCGCGCTTCCAAGGCTGTATTCAAGCGACTGTATGGAATTGTTCAGCATTCTGTTCGGGTCTTCTCCAAGGTTGGAACCTGCCAGCAGCTGAACCGGTGTTTCATGTCCCCTGTAGGTCACAATGGCCCCGGGAAAAATTACCAGCTGGGACGATTGTCCCTTTTTATTTATCATTAATCTGGTAGGCTGAAGTCCTTTCTCGGCAAGGCTGCGGTAGGCCAGGGTCCTGTCCTTTTCGTCGGAAATGGTTGAGAGGTCAACAAACTGGTACTGTACGAATTTGCTGTATGCCCTGAACTCATCCAGCATTTCCCTGGTTTCGTTTGCCAGTCTCTGGAATGCCGGGGGAAGGTCACCCGAAAGGTAAACCTTGAAAAACATGACATCGTCGAGTTTCTTTATAACTTTCTTTGTGGCCGGTGCGAGTGAATACCGTTTTTCGGATGTCAGGTCAAGCCTTGTGAATATAAAACCTGAGATAATATTCACCAGCACTATGACAACCACGACCAGGAACAACTGTATGATATTGTTCTTCCTGATATTCCTTTTCTTTTCGTTCACTTTCTCCATGAGCTTACCATTTTCTGCTTTCAAGCGACAGTTTAGTGAGAAATACAAAAAGAGCAGTAACCGAAAGGAAGTAAACGAGGTCACGGGTATCAATAACCCCGCGGCTCATCGAAGAATAATGTGCGTTAAGCCCCAGGCCCTGCACCATCAGCCCTATTTTACCCGAAAGTATGAATGTATACACGAAATCAAATCCGAGGTACAGAAAAAAACAAATGATCAGTGAGAGGATGAAAGCAACCACCTGGTTATCGGTAAGGGAGGAAGAGAAAATACCGATGGAAACAAAACTCATCCCCAGGAACATCAGCCCGGTATAGGAGCCCCATATGCCGCCCGAATCCAGGTTCCCCGGGGGCATTCCAAGTTTATATACCGAGAAGAAGTAGACCAGGGTGGGTAAGAGCGAGATTACGACCAGCGCAAGTCCTGCAAAAAATTTCGCCAGTATGATCTGGAGGTCGGTGAGAGGCTGGGTCATCAGCAGTTCCAGGGTGCCGCTCTTCTTTTCATCGGCAAAAGACCGCATGGTGATGGCCGGGATAAGGAAAAGGAAAACAAAGGGTCCGAGGATGAACAAACCATCGAGGTTGGCATAGCCGAATTCGAGAATATTGAATTGCATCGGGAAAACCCAGAGGAAAAGTCCTGTCATCAGCAGAAAAACGACTATGACGATATAGCCGATGAGGGAGCTTAAAAAACCGTTGATTTCTTTCTTAAATAACGTAAACATTTTTCCCGCTTTGAGGCTTGCAAAGGTACAATTTTTTAGCTTTTTCTTACATTTGGCAGATGAAAAGCCTTATCCGAAAGAAACCCGCCCGGCCTGAGACCGCAGAACCTCGTCACGAACCCGGCATATGCCTTAACTGCAGCAGTTATCTGGGCAGCGGTGATTTGTTCTGCCCCCAATGCGGTCAAAAGCGTATCGGAAGTAAAGATATGTCGATCATCCATATCATTGGAGAATCTTTTCTTGATTACTTCCATTTTGATTCCAGGTTTTTCAGGACAATAATCCCCCTGATGTTCCAGCCCGGTCTGCTAACACTGGAGTTTATGAAAGGCAGGCGCCGAAGTTATGTCGAACCATTCAAACTGTTCCTGGTGATCAGCGTGATCTATTTTTTACTGCTGCCTTTCAGTGTGGAAACTGTTTCAGAACAAGGTGAAAAGGCAGGGAATTCACCCGCTCCCTCATCCGCAGTGGATAAACAACAAGGTCATACTCACTTTAGCGTTAACGGCCTCCCTGTAAACAGCGAGGCAATAGATTCCATGCGTAACGAGATAGACAGCACCGGTATGAAACCATATGTAGAGAAACATTTTAAAAAGGAATCATGGTGGACGAAACTTTTCATGAGGCAGGCAATTAAAATCATGATCTCAACAGGGCAGTCGTTAACCACGGTAATGGAGCATACAGCATCGAAGCTGATTTTCCTGCTCATACCTGTCCTGGCCCTGCTCCTGAAATTATTTTATTTACGAGGCAAGCGATTATACTATGAGCACCTTATATTTTCGCTTCACATCCATTCTTTCTTTTTCCTGTTCCTAGTCCTTTGCCTCTTAGCGGGTTTCTTCGTACACATCAGAATCTGGATCACCGCACTGGTTTTCCTGATCTATACATTGCTTGCACTGAGACGGTATTACAGGCAATCGACAGGAAAAACACTTGCAAAGATCTTCCTGATCTTAATTTCATATGTGATCATCGCACTGCCAATATTCATGATAGTTCTTATGGCTGTTGCAGTGATGACTTACTGATGAATTGTTCGGGGGTGAGCGCTCAGTCCAGTTCCACGTTAACCGCCTGGTCCACATTCAGGCCCAGCAAGCTGGCTGCGTTTCCCTTGTTCATGGCGATCTCGAGATGGCCGCTGCTGCTGAAGAGGGCCAGCATTTCTCCTTCGGGTACATCCTGGTACGACTTGGATATCTGGGTAATCCTGTACTTGGCCGAACGGAAAGTAATTGCAAATTTCTTTCCCTTTGTTGCCGAATTGAAAAGTTTCTCGGTGATATTGGTGAAGGCATTTTCGTAATTATCCACATAAATAACCTGGCCTTTGATAAGATCGCCCTGTATCACCGGTTTGAATGCGATCTTCTGCATTACCTCCTTTTTAACATGCCCGAGTTTTTCGGCCGGATTGCCCGAGGCAATATGGCAGGCTACCTTTGCAAACACATCCCTGGAAGGGAAAGTAAAATAATCCGAATCCTGCATCACATCCAGGTCGATGATCAGTTCGGGAATCTCGTCAAAAATCAGGGAAAAAATACCGTTATCTGCTCCGATGAACCAATGCCCTTCATATTTTACCAATGTATGCGGATGACGGATTGAGGCCTCGGTGTTTACTGCCAGTATGTGAATGCTGCCAGCCGGGAAGTTCTTATAAAAATTACGGATGATAAAGGCGGCCTGGTTCAGGTCGAAAGGCGGAATATTATGGGTGATGTCGACAATGCATGCTTCGTGCAGTTGCCGCAGAATCGTACCTTTTACAGCGCCAACATAGTGGTCCTTGATGCCCCAGTCACTGGTCAGCGTAATGATTGCCATCGAATTATTCGTACTTTTGCGTATTCAAAGGTACGCAATTTTTAATGAGCGAGAAAATCATCCGTATTGAATCGGTGCACCCTCTTGATATTTTCGGTCCCAACGACCAGAACCTTGAGCTTGTCCGTAACCGTTTTCCGAAGCTGAAAATTCTCAGCCGCGACAATTATGTGAGGGCCCTGGGCGAGGAGTCGGACCTCCTGGATTTTGAAGAAAAATTCACTTCCCTCATGCTTCATTTCGAGAAATTCCAACGGCTTACAAGGGACGATATAGGATCTTTGCTTGAAACCGACAAATCTGCGGCCCTGTTGGCTCCTGAGACCAGCCCCGAAGTGCTGGTGCATGGAAAGAACGGAATGCTGGTGAGGGCCCGCACTCCTAACCAGAGGCGAATGGTTGAAAGCTCCGACAGGAACGATCTTGTTTTTGCCATAGGTCCTGCCGGTACCGGCAAAACATATACGGCGGTGGCCCTGGCTGTGCGTGCATTAAAAAACCGCCAGGTGAACCGAATCATCCTCACCCGGCCTGCCGTTGAAGCTGGCGAGAACCTGGGTTTCCTGCCCGGCGACCTTAAAGAAAAGCTGGATCCTTACCTCCAGCCCTTATATGATGCCCTGAATGATATGCTGCCAGTGCAGAAACTCCTGCAGTATATCGAAGACCGCACTATTGAAATAGCGCCGCTTGCCTTTATGCGTGGGCGCACCCTCAACAACGCCTTCGCCATACTCGACGAAGCCCAGAACACAACCCCCAGCCAGCTTAAGATGTTCCTTACCCGTATGGGTTCCTCGGCCAAGTTTATAGTAACGGGCGATATTACCCAGGTAGATCTTCCCAAACAACAGGTTTCGGGGCTGATCCACGTTCAGTCGGTCTTAAACGACATCCCCGGCATTGATTTCATTTACCTGGATAATTCCGACATTATCCGCCATAAACTGGTGAGCAGGATCATCAATGCTTACGGGAAAAAATCTTAAAATTCCTTACTTTTGTCACAAATATTCAGATTATGCAGAACGTACTTACGAAAACCAGCTTCAGCTTTCCGGGACAAAAATCCCTGTACAAAGGGAAGGTCCGGGATGTATATAATATTAACGATAAATTCCTGGTCATGGTTGCCAGCGACAGGATCTCAGCCTTCGATGTTGTGCTCCCCAAAGGCATACCATACAAGGGACAGGTCCTGAACCAGATCGCGGCCAAATTCCTCGATGCCACGGCCGACATATGCCCTAACTGGAAGATCGTCAGCCCCGATCCGAATGTCACCATCGGGAGGTTTTGCAAAATTTATCCTGTTGAGATGATCATCCGCGGATATCTAACGGGTAGTTCCTGGCGTACCTACCAGAAGGGCGCAAGGCAGATCTGCGGTGTGCCTGTTCCCGACGGGATGAAGGAACACCAGAGATTCCCTCAGCCCATTATCACACCAACAACCAAGGCGGCCGAAGGGCATGACGAGGATATCACCGAGGAAGAACTCCTTGCAAAAGGACTGATCCCCCGCGACGAATACGAACTCATAAAGAAATACACCTACGCAATTTTTAAACGAGGCACCGAGATCGCTGCAAAGCATGGCCTGATCCTGGTCGATACAAAATACGAATTCGGCAAAGGTCCCGACGGTAAGATCTATCTCTGCGACGAGATCCATACACCTGATTCGTCCAGGTATTTTTACCTTGACGGTTACGAGGAAAGGCAAGACAGGGGAGAACAGCAGAGGCAGCTTTCAAAGGAATTCGTAAGGGAATGGCTCATGGCCAATAATTTCATGGGCAATAAAGGACAAACAGTCCCCGATATGCCCGATACCTTTGTAAACGAGATCACCGAACGCTACATCGAACTCTACGAAAGGATCACCGGTGAAACTTTTATGCGCTCCGACACTTCCGCGATTGAGAAGCGGATTGAGGCTAATATACTGTCCTTTTTAAGTGGCGAATTGGCAAAGTAGCGAAATAGCGTTCGGCGAAGCCGTAATGAGCTCACAAATGAAATAAGCAATTGATGCGAATAAATTCAACATTCGTTATTCTATAATTCGATTATTCAAAATTCATTGATCAATATTCAATATTCGAAATTCCCTAAATGATCCCCTTCTCCCCTCCCCGTATGGACCAGCGCATTGTCGATGAAGTCGTCGACACCCTGTATTCGGGATGGATCACCACAGGCCCCAAGACCAAGAGGTTCGAGAAACTGCTTACGGCATACGGGGGGCATAAGTCGACCCTTTGCCTGAACTCGGCTACAGCCGGGCTGGAACTCATGCTTCACTGGTACGGGGTTGGTGTGGGCGACGAGGTCATAGTCCCTGCTTATACTTATAATGCTACAGCCAACGTGGTCGTGCATTGCGGCGCCACCCTGGTATTTGTTGATTCCTGCGAAGATTTCAACATCAGCGTCAAAGCCATCGAAAAAGCGATCACACCCAAAACCAAGGTGATCATACCCGTCGACATAGGCGGCTGGCCCTGTGATTACGATGCGATCAACGCTTTGGTACTACGCGATGACATCCGCAGTCAATTCAATGCATCAACCAAAGAACAGCAGCAGCTTGGCCGCATACTGGTTTTATCGGATGCAGCTCATTCCATAGGAGGAAAATACAAGGGAAAGCATACAGGCAACCTCACCGATATCACCGTGTATTCATTCCATGCAGTGAAAAACCTTACGACAGCCGAGGGTGGAGCTATTTGCTTCAACCTTCCGGAACCTTTCGACAACCTGCAGATCTACCAGAGGCTGAACATCAAATCGCTGCATGGGCAAACCAAGGATGCCCTGGCCAAGAACCAGATCGGCAACTGGAAGTACGATATTGTTGAAGCAGGTTACAAATGTAACATGACCGATATCCAGGCTTCCATGGGCCTGGTCGAGATCCAGCGTTACGACGAAGATATGCTGGTGAAGCGGAAACATATCCTTGACCGGTATAAAGCAGCCCTTTCAAAATTTACCTGGGCGCAGATCCCGACCTATGAAAGTCCCGACCGCCAGTCGTCCTATCATATTTTTTTACTGCGGATAGCGGGTGTGACCGAAAGCCAGCGCGACCAGGTGATACAAGAGATATTCAGACAGGAGGTTGCAGTAAACGTCCATTTCGTGCCCCTGCCCCTGATGACTTTCTACAAGGGCCTTGGATATCGAATGGATGACTACCCTGTGGCATATGACAATTACTCCCGCGAAATCACCCTCCCTGTATATTACGACCTTACCGATGATATGGTTGACGAGGTAGTGAGAGCTGTTGCATCTGCAGTACAGCAGGTGATACCTGAACTGAAATGATACGTTTCTTCGATATATTTTTTTCTGTCTGCGGATTGCTTCTCTGCCTTCCCCTGTTCATTATTATATCGGCATGCATCGCGCTGGATTCAAGGGGCCCGGTTTTTTACACCCAGCTAAGGGTAGGCAAAGGCAATAAGGATTTCAGGCTTATGAAATTCCGTTCCATGCGTAAGGATACCGATGTTAAAGGCGGACTTACCATCGGCAGCCGCGACAGCCGGATCACTAGGTTTGGATACTATTTACGCCGCCTCAAGCTCGACGAACTTCCCCAGCTGATCAACGTCCTGATGGGTGAAATGAGCCTTGTAGGCCCAAGGCCGGAGATCAGGAAGTATGTAGATCAGTACACTTCGGAACAAAAAAAGGTACTGGCAATAAAGCCGGGAATCACCGACTACGCATCCCTGGAATATATCAACGAAAACGAGATCCTGGGCAAATCATCCCATCCCGAACAGAAGTACATCACCGAGCTTATGCCGGCCAAGATCGCACTGAACTTGAGGTTCATCAACGACCCCAGCCTCTCAAATTACTTCAGGATTCTCTGGCTTACGCTAAAAAAGATCGTTTAATTCCCGGGATTTTCACATCTTTGCCGTATGAACATTGAGATCATCAACATAGGTGACGAACTGCTGATCGGCCAGGTCGTCAACACCAATGCCTCCTGGATGGGGGAACAACTCAGCCTGTCGGGTTTTAAGGTACAGCAGTTTACCATTATCGGCGACACCCGTGAACAGATCCTCGACGCCTTGTGGAAAGCCGGTGAACGTTGCGAAGTTGTACTTATATCGGGCGGGATTGGACCTACTAAAGACGATATCACCAAGACCACTTTATGCGACTTTTTCGGCACCAGGCTGGTGTTTAACGAGGAGGCTTACAAAGATGTCGAGAGCGTGTTTGCACGCCGGGGATACCAGGTTACCGAGCTTAACCGGCAACAGGCTTACCTGCCCGAGGATTGTACAGGGATCCCCAATAAACTGGGGACTGCCAGGGGGATGTGGTTTGAAAAAGACATACCGGTTCCGGGGCGGAAGGGTAAAACAGTTTATGTTTCCATGCCGGGAGTCCCTTTCGAGATGCAGGCTATGATGAAGGAGTACATCATCCCCGAACTGAAGAAGAGATTTCATCCGAAGTCGATTTATCATAAAACCATAATGACGCAGGGCATAGGGGAATCTTTTCTGGCCACCCTCATCGAAGAATGGGAAAATAACCTGCCCCCTGCAATCAGACTCGCCTACCTACCCCAGCCCGGGATAGTTCGTTTAAGGCTAACAGGAACGGGTGATGACGAAACAGAGATCCTCGACCTGGTTGAAAAACAGGCGGATAAACTTTCCCTCCTTATTTCCGAATACATTTTTGGTGAGGATGACGACAGGCTTGAAGCCATAGTAGGGAAACTTCTGCTTGAAAAGAACTGCAGCCTCGGCACTGCCGAAAGTTGTACCGGCGGTTATATTGCGCACCTGCTGACCAGCGTTCCGGGCAGTTCAGCTTATTACAAAGGATCCATCATTGCCTATGATAACGGGATAAAGGAGCAGATGCTGGGCATTATGCCCGAAACCATAGACGAATACGGAGCTGTAAGTTCCGAAGTTGCAACCGAAATGGCTATAGGAGCCCAGACTAACCTCAACGTGGATTACGTGATTGCCGTTTCAGGTATTGCCGGTCCCGACGGTGGCACAAAGGAAAAACCCATAGGCACGACATGGATTGCCATCGCAACTCCCGAAGAGGTATTTTCAAAACAATTTCTTTTCGGCGACAGCCGCGACAGGAATATCCGCCGGGCCGCGCTCCAGGCACTGAATATGCTGAGGAAAAGTCTCCTGTAACAGGGTGTTGATCGCTTCGGGGGCTTTGCTCAATATTTAAGTTCAACATTCTTTGTTCAATATTCAATATTCAATATTCACCATTCGATATTCGATATTCATCGGTCTCTCTCCCTGTGTAACATTTTTTCAATCTCCCCTTTGCAGAATAAAAAAGTATTCTTACCTTTGCACTCCCAATTGAAAATCAATAATATCATTCAGCCATGGCAAGAACTTGTGAAATAACGGGAAAAGGCGCAATCAGAGGGAATAAAGTATCGCACTCGAACCATAAGACTAAAAGGGTGTTCAGCCCGAATCTTCAGACTAAAAAGTTTTTTATTCCTGAAGAAAACAAAGAAATTACGCTCAGGATTTCTGCCGAAGGAATCAGGCATATCAATAAAAACGGGGTGTACGCTTCCATTAAAAAAGCAAGAGAAAAAGGATATTTATCCAAATAATATTTTCATGGGCTGATGAGGGCTGCCGCATAGACCATGCGACAGCCTTTTTCTTTTTATACAATCGCCTGCGGGCGGAAATAATTTGATCGAAACCCCGTTATCTTTAACACCCGAACCTGTTTGCTGCGCATGATTTCAAGGATATTTCTTCTGGCTCTGTCCATTGCTTTAACCGGCAGCTGGATGAATCTTGATGCGCAGAACAAGGTGGCTGAAGAGAAACTTGTTCAGTTCTCGGGTATAACCATCACTGCCGACAGCCTGAACCCGGTTCCCTACACAAAAGTACTGGTCAGGAACAGCAACTACGGAACTGCCAGCGACGTTTACGGTTTCTTCTCCTTTGTCGCCCATCAGCACGACACCGTGCTTTTCACGGCAATCGGTTATAAACCCGCTTCCTTCATCATCCCCGACACCATCACACAGAAAAAATACTCCCTCATCCAGCTGATGACCAACGATACCCTGACGTTGTCGGCTGCCATCATTTTTCCCTGGCCCACTCTTGAGGATTTTAAAAGGGCCTTCATCGAGACCAAGATCCCTGATGACGATTATGAAATTGCCAGGAAAAACCTGGATGTTTACACACTGCGGCTGGCGGCCCTGGACTATCCCATGGATGCCAATATGAACTACAACAATTACATCGAGAATACAACTTCCAAACTCTACTACTTCGGGCAGCAGCAGCCATTTAACATCTTCAATCCTTTCGCCTGGGCCCAGTTCATCAAATCATGGAAAGAAGGGAAATTCAAAAAGAAAGAAGAACGGCTTAAAGAACAGCAATGACCGCTTTCAGGAACCTCCTCACCGGTATTCTGTTCCTTGTCTGTGCCTCAGTTACCGCCCAGGAAGCAAAAGTTCATGGATTCATCAGCGACCCGGACGGGAAGCCCCTTGAATTTGCCAATATAGCTATCAAAGGTACAAGCAGCGGGACTTCGGCAGCCAAAGACGGGTCTTATGAAATAAAAGTTCAGACGGGCAAAGAAATTGTCCTTTTGTTCTCCGTTATCGGGTTCACTACAGATTCAGTAAAACTAAACCTGAAGAAAGGTGAAAACAGGCTTCTAAACCGCAAGCTTACACCTTCATCCACCGAACTTTCCACAATTGAAGTGAAAGATCAGCAACTCAGGACCAACACATTCAGCCGCCTCGATCCCAAAGCCATTACTTATATCCCTACCATAAATGCCAGCGTGGAGGACCTGATCAAGACCATGCCGGGTGTGAGTTCCCGTAATGAAATGAGCTCTCAGTATTCGGTTCGGGGCGGAAACTATGATGAGAACCTGGTGTTCGTCAACGATATAGAAATCTACCGTCCGTACCTTGTAAGGGCAGGACAGCAGGAAGGGCAGAGCTTCCTTAACCCTGACCTGGTTTCGGGAATCAGTTTCTCAGCCGGGGGTTTCGATGCCAAGTACGGAGACAAGATGTCGAGCGTGCTTGACATCAAATACAAGAAACCATCTTCATTTGCTGCTTCCTTCGAAGCCAGCCTGCTGGGCGCAACAGCCCACGTTGAAGGCAAAATCACCAGGAAACTGTCTTACCTCCTTGGAGCGAGGTATAAAACCAATACCTACCTCCTGAAATCGCTGGACACAAAAGGGAATTACAAACCCAGGTTTTTTGATGTACAGGGGATGCTGTATTATGATTTCAGCAGCAAGTGGGAACTTTCTGTTTTCGGGAGCTTCACTGCAAATTCCTTCAAACTTATTCCCCAAAGCCAGACGACAACTTTCGGAAGCGATGCCGTTTCGGCCTACCAGGTAAAGATATACTTTGACGGTGAAGAGAACGACAGCTACCAGAACTGGCTTTCATCGGCCACCCTGACTTTTAAACCCAACGACCACCTGCGCCTGAAGCTCTCAGGTTCGGCCTACCAGACCTATGAAGCCCAAACGTACGACATATCAGGGGAATACTGGCTGGGGCAGGTGTCGTTAACAGGCAAGGACCAGGGCGACCTTATACAATTGCTGGGTGTTGGCGCCTATCTTAACCATGCAAGAGATTATCTTGAAGGCACTGTTTTCAATATAGAACACCGGGGTTCATACGAAAAAGGAAAAAGCCAGATGCTGTGGGGGATTAAATACCAGCACGATATATTTACCTATACCATGAATGAATGGCAGATGCTCGATTCGGCAGGCTATTCCCTGCCCCGTCCGCATGACTCCCTTGGCCAGAACCCTCCTCCGCATTCAAACCTGGTCCTGAGCGATGTGATAAAATCCACAGGCGCGATGACTACCAATAAAGGCGACGCATTCTTTCAGAATACCTGGACTTTCAAAAATGAGAAGAATGATATAGGGCTGACCGCAGGGGCCAGGTTTATTTATTCGGATTATAACGGGCAGTTCCTGTTTAATCCAAGGCTTAACTTCTCCTATAAACCCCGCTGGAAAAAAGATATAGTGTTCAGGATATCCGGAGGGGTTTATTCACAACCGCTGACGTTCAGGGAAATGACCGATCTGCAGGGGATCATTGTGCCAGGACTAAAAGCCCAGACATCCTTCCAGGGGGTGGCCGGCAGCGACTTTTACTTCAGCCTATGGCACAGGCCTTTCAAATTGGTTACAGAGGTTTATTACAAGTATATACAGGACCTTATTCCCTATGAAATTGACAACCTGAGGATACGGTATTACGGCACCAACGATGCCCATGGGTATGCAGGGGGAATTGACTTCCGCATTAACGGTGAATTTGTGAAAGGAGCTGAATCATGGGCCAGCTTGTCAATAATGAAGACCGAAGAATATTTTGAGGGATACTGGGTGCCCCGTCCTACCGACCAGCGTATCAACCTGGCAATCTTCTTCCAGGACTTCATTCCCGGTTTCCCTACCTGGAAAGTGGCTATCACCCTCGTTTACGGTACCGGGCTGCCCTATGGGGCTCCTGATTCCCCAAGATACCTCCAAACCTTCAGGATGCCTCCCTACCGCCGTGTCGACATAGGCCTTTCAAAACAGCTGATAGGAGAATACACTCACTTTTCAGCAAAGAATCCGCTTCGCGCATTTAAATCCCTCTGGATCGGCCTGGATGTGTTCAACCTTTTCGACTTTGCCAATACGGTTTCATACCAGTGGATCACCGATGTTCAGGGAAGGCAGTATAATGTTCCGAATTATCTCACTCCACGGCTTTTCAACCTCAAGCTGGTAGCGGGATTCTAAACCGGGAACCGGCCATGAGCCAAGAGTCATGAATCACAGTTTTATTCCAGTTCCTTTATCGACTCTTTGATTATCGCAACTGCTTCAAGCACCTGGGCCTCATTGATCACCAAGGGGGGAGCGAAGCGAATGATATGGTCGTGGGTTGGTTTTGCCAGAAGGCCGTTGTCGCGCATCTTCAGGCAGACGTCCCATGCTGATTTTCCGTTATGTGGTTTGATCACGACTGCATTCAGAAGGCCTTTGCCACGGACGAGTTCGATGAAGGGGGAATTGATCTTCCTTACTTCAGAGCGGAACAGCTCACCCATGACCTGGGCATTTTCGGCCAGTTTCTCGTCCTTTACCACTTCCAGTGCGGCAATTGCAACCCTTGCAGCCACCGGGTTCCCCCCGAAAGTTGAGCCGTGTTCTCCCGGGTGAATGGTCATCATGATATGATCATCGGCAAGGACTGCCGAAATGGGATAAACACCTCCCGAAAGGGCTTTGCCAAGAATTAACACATCGGGTTTGAAACCCTCCCAGTCGCATGCTAGGAGCTTGCCTGTACGTGCAATTCCCGTCTGAACCTCATCGGCAATAAACAGAACATTCTTTGCCTTGCAAATATCATAAGCCTTCTTCAGGTAGCCTTCATCGGGCACAAACACCCCGGCTTCACCCTGTATGGGCTCAACCAGGAATCCCGCAACCGTGGGGTCCTGAAGGGCCTTCTCAAGGGCAGGAAGATCATTGTAGGGAATCACAATGAATCCCGGCGTAAACGGGCCGAAATCATCCCTTGCCTGCGGGTCGGTCGACATGGAAACCACAGTGATCGTCCTTCCGTGAAAATTATTTTCACAGCAAATGATCTTGGCCTGGTTCTCAGCCACACCCTTGACCTTATAGGCCCATTTACGGGTAAGCTTCAGCGCAGTCTCATCACCTTCGGCCCCGGTGTTCATAGGCAGAACACGCTGGTACCCGAAATATTTCGTTACAAATTCCTCATACTCCCCGAGTACGTTATTGTAAAATGCCCTGGAGGTGAGCTCCAGGGTCTGAACCTGGTCGATCAATGCTTTTGTGATCTTCGGATGACAATGCCCCTGGTTAACGGCAGAGTAGGCAGACAAGAAATCAAAGTAGCGCTTTCCTTCCACATCCCACATGAAAACTCCCTGGCCTTTCGAAAGCACAACGGGAAGAGGATGATAGTTATGGGCCCCGTACTTATCCTCGAGCTCCATAGCCATTGGTGAACTTGTTATTTTAGTCATAATATTGTAATTGAATAATTTATATGGCCGGGTAGTAATATGCACGGTGAACAGTGATTCTCAGGTTCACCGTGCATATCCGGTTTTTTAGCGTGTAACTATGAATGAACCTGTATTCATAACCTCCCCGTTTCCCCTGAAACGGTAATAATAAACACCCGAAGCCAGGTTGCTTACATTGATCCTGGCCGATATATCACTCATTTCAAACTGTCCTGATTTCTTTCCCTGTACATCGTAAATCTCAAACGAGCCATCTTTCACGGCCTTGTCAAGACTTACATTGATATAAGAGGAAGCAGGATTCGGGCTGATTTTCACATCCACCGTGGGATGGAAAATATATTCAATCCCCGAAATATTGGTAAGGGTCACATCATCAAAATATGCCTGGCTGCCAATCTGGCCAACAGAACCCATCATGTACTGGGCATTGTATCCGGCACAGGAGAGCAGAAGAACCGTGATCGAATCGGGCATGGTTGTGTTGTTGAGGTAAGTCACCGGTGTGTCAAACAATGTCCAGGTGCTTACAGTGCCTTTGAAAACAAGCCTGTTGTATGCAATGGTATCCCTGTGGTGAGTTCCGGTATTCCATTTTGAAAGCAGAAGGATTGCGGCTGTAGTATCACCGTTAAGAGGATACGACTGGTAATAACCCTGGAAACGGTCGGGCTTGGTAGTCCAGGTATATTTCTCTCCAAGAATGGCAGTTGAATTCGACCAGTTGATTTTCAGGGTACCGATAACCCCGGGGATAGTGACTTTTAAAGTTACAATCTGCATCAGGCGGGTGATACAGCGAGCCGAATAACTTCCGCTGTGAACGGTATCGGAGCAACGGTACACACTAACACCGGCCGATGTAGGCACCGTATCCAGGATGTTCAGTGTATGAAAGAACCCTCCGTCGGGCTCATAATATCCCCAGTTGGGCTTCTGCGTCCAGGATTCGAAACCGCCGTTAGGTAAGGTTGATACCTGGCTGAAGCCGTTCAGGCCAAAACAGACAAATGCAAACAATACTAGTAATTTTTTCATAGATGTAAAATTTTTGGTTAGTGTTTTCTTGTCAAATATTCAACAAAAGTTGTACCGAAGTTGTCCTGGGTGCTTCAATAGTTACAGGCCTCAGGGAATACTCGGTATTCATCAGGTTATTGATCATGACCGAAACTTTGAAGATCCCAAAGGCATATCCAACCCTGAAATCCACAATAAAATTTCCGTCATGATGCTGTTCCCGGTATTTAACAATCCCTGAATGCATAAGCGGATCAAGGTTGTAAAGGAAAAGGTCTATATTTTTCATATAACCGTAATACCTTCCGGTAATCCCGGCCGAGAGACGTTTTTTAAAGGTAAACTGGAAGTCCGATTTAACCAGGTGCTGTATCCTGTATTTCAGTATGTTCCCGCTGGTGTCGGATGAAGTGCTGGCAAATGAATAGGAGGATTTCGGAGGACCGTTATTCACGTAATAGACTTCATCGGGTTTGGTCGCCACGGGCACCGAATAGGTATAACCCACCAGCACCGAAAGTTCGAGGTTCCTGGCAATCTTTCCTTCGGCGGTATAGGTGGCATCCAGGCCATAGATGGTTGCAGGACCTGTATTCAGGAATTTGAAACCCATGTTCTTCTGAAAATTCTGCCCATGCCCCCATAGACCGAAATTGAATTCAACATAATTCCAGTAATTCTCGTAAAATCCGGCAACATCAATCATCGATGCAAATTTCCCGATCTTGAAAATTTGTTTGATCCCAAGCTCGTAAGAGTTGCAAAATTCAGGTTTAAGGGTCGGATTGGGATAAAACCCGAATCCACCGGAATTCGTGGTTATATATCGTTCACCTATACTGGGGGCACGATAGCCCTGCCCTGCAGAAGCCCTGATAAAAGTAGTCTTCGATGCCTGGAAGTTGAGCCCGGCCCTGAAAATAGGTTTGCTTTCGGTAAGGTCGGCAATATTGTAGTATTCATACCTTGCACCGCCTTCAATGGTAAGCCGCTTGAAAAATTTCTTGGAGAGCTGCACATACACCCCGATATTTTCAGAGCTGTACTGCCCCGACTGGTTTGCAGTGGTTGTTCCGTCGGGCGCAAGTATACCGCTGAAAACCTGTCCATCGGAATGAGAATACGCGCTCATTATCCCTGTGACTATGGTAAAGTTCCCCAGCTTGCTGAAGCTGCGGCTGTATTTAAATTCGTCGTACAGGGTCACATACCTGTTCGACTGGTTATTTGTGGCGTTGGTATTTCCGTAATAAACACGGTTTTTAAAACTGTACTGGTTGCCTTTGCTGTCGAAATACTTTATAAACGGATCAACATAAAAGCTGAACACCTTGAAATATGACAAAGCCCCGGGATAAGATTTATAGATATTCGTATCGGCATCATACCAGAAATAGGTTGTCGCATCTTCATCATACATGAAATTCCCGTTCAGCCCGTAAGTAAGCCCGGGAACCTTCTTATTCCTGACCCTGGTGTTGAAATAGACCTTGGCACGTTTTACAAACTGTCCTTTATTAAATGCAGTGTCAGAACTTGCTTCGGGCACACCGCCAATATACCCCCCGTCGCTGTAATAACTGCCCCCTATGCTCACATCTATGTTGTCGAATTGCTGAAGGTGAGATACCGATACCCCGTACTGTATAGGATTAAAACCGCTCCAGGGTTTTGTATAACTTCTCGGGGGCGCACTGTAAACTCCGAAAAATGAATTGACCTTGGTTTCAGGAATTGATTTGGGGTAAACCGTCCTTATGTTAATGGCACCGGTAATGGCCGAAGAGCCATATACCACCGAAGAAGCGCCTTTCACCAGCTCGATCTGGTCCACATCATCCACAGGTAAAAAACCCCAGTCGGGCCTTCCTGCATCTCCCCTCATCATGGGGATCTCGTCGACCATCACCATCACCCTGCTGCCCAAACCTGAACTGAACCCGCTTCCTCCCCTGATCTGGGGCTCATTGTCAACAATGGCAATACCGGGGATTTTATCAATGGCCTGGTCTATGCTCGAAGGGTTTGATGCCTGTATGCTCTGGGCTTTGAGAACTTCTATGGTGGCAACGGATTCTTCCACCTTTTGTTCATACCTGGAACCTGAAACAACAACGGTATTTAGCTCCTGGGTAGTGGGTTTGATCATTACATCCAGTGCGATCAGCTTGCCGTCGCCAGGAATACTGATCGGATGTTCCAACTTTTCATAACCAATGCAGGAGAACACAATAATATGATCCCCTTTTTCTATCTCCAGTTTGTAAAAACCGTTGACATCGGTAAAAGTGCCTCCTGTTTTGCCTTTTATACCAATATTGGCAAAAGAAACAGGTTCGGAATTGGTGGCATCAATAAGCCTTCCTTTTACCGTCGTATGAGTCTGGCTTAACGCGCCTGTAAAAGGAAAAACTGAAACTGATACCAGAAATATAATGAAAAGTACGGTTTTCTTCATCCACTTATTTTTGGAGTGCAAAGTTACAAAAATAAATCTTGTCATGGCTGATCCTGCTTGCCCGCAATGGCCCCGGCATTGGTAACCAGCGACTTAAATTGAAGGGAAGGAGAAGGTATGAAACCTCCAATCCCAAGCGAATCCCATCGGTCATCAATCTTTGCAATAGTGTTGTCGTCCATCAGGATCACATTGGGCCAGTCGCGCATAAACCCGTCCATTTCAAAACTTTTCATGGTCCCGTCAAGAAACAGTACCGGGTACTTATTCCCTTCGGCATCATCGGTATAAAAACAATCCCTCATGGGATCAAGGTTGTTGGCCACCACCCAGCTTAAAACCGAAAAATTCCCCGCATCCAGAATTGAGTCGGCAAAAATGACGAAGCTGACATTCCTGATCAGCCCTGACTCATTGATCTGCCTGGCTGCACGGCGAATCTCGGCCGGCTGCGTTTTATTGATCGTAAGGATTAATACCGAAATACCTTGTTCCATAAGTTTAATGCCTGCGGATGTAATAGCGGGTATGGCTGTCATGATTCCTTTCACATCAGTATAAGGGCTTCCCCTTCCCTCAGTATCAGTTTCCCCGTCCCCGGTCTTCGCAGTGGCATCCAGTCCTATCTTACTACCGAAGCCGTACTTCCGGCTTGAATGGTCCAGTATGTCAACCGGTCCCTGTATGAAATGAACATCATTGACCGGGTGGGTATGCTTGCTGATAAGGTGGGCCAGCTGCAGGTAATCGGTAAGAGCGGCGCCCTCATCAAACACTGCCATGATCTTGTTGAACATCATCTGCCCGGCACCCCATAAGGAATTCATCACTTTTATAGCCTGGCCTGGATAATGTTTATGAATTGAAGCCAGTACTATATTATGAAAAACCCCCTCGGCCGGCATATGCAGGTCGGCCAGTTCCGGCACAACGGATAATTTTATGGGCGAGAGGAATATCCTTTCGGTCGCCTTCCCTATCCAGGCGTCTTCCTGGGGAGGTATGCCCACTATGGTCGCCGGGTAAACCGCATCCTTACGGTAGGTGATACAGCTAACATGAAAACGGGGAAACATCCCGGCCAGGGAATAAAATCCGGTATGGTCCCCGAATGGACCTTCCAGTATGAGTTCTTCCTGTGGGTCAATATATCCCTCGATCACAAAGTCAGCATCGGCGGGCACTTCAAGATCATTTGTAATGCACCTGACAAGCTCGGCTTTCCTCTTCCTGAGGAATCCCGCAAACAGGTATTCATCCAGGTTATCGGGCAGGGGGGCCGTGGCTGCATAAGTATACACCGGGTCGCCTCCAAGGCTCACCGAGACCGGCATCCTCTTACCTGCCTTCTTATAAAGTTCGTAATGGTATGCCGAGCCTTTATGCATATGCCAGTGCATCCCGGCAAGGTCAGGACCGAAGACCTGCATCCTGTACATGCCCAGGTTGCGGGTGTTGTTTTCGGGATTCCTTGTATGCACGCAGGGAAGGGTGATGAATGGCCCCCCGTCATGGGGCCAGCATTTTAAAACAGGCAGGCTGTTCAGGTCGGGAGTTTCCATTATTACTTCCTGGCAGGCTCCCCTTCCCGACAGGGTTTTCGGCATCCAGGATGAAATCTCCTGCAAGACCGGGAGCATGCGGAGCTTGTCGATAAAAGTTTCTTTTGGCCCTATGAAATCACTTACCATCGCCTCTATCATCCGGCCTGCATCATCAAGGTCATTCAGGCCCAATGACAGTTTAATCCTTGCATCCCCCGCAAAAGCAAGGATCAGAACGGGAAACCTTGTCCCGTTGTTTTCAAAAAGCAGGGCCTTGCCCTTATGTTTGACAAAACGGTCGGCAATCTCTGATATCTCGAGCACAGGCGATACAAATTCCTTCACCCGCAGGAGTTCACCCCTGGATTCAAGGGTTTGGATAAAATGCTTAAGGGATTTGTACGACATGCATTACGTATATCGAATATCTAACAAGGAATATCGAATGCCGAATTTAATATTTCAAAATTCAATGTTCAATGTTCAATATCCGACATTCATTTTTTCAGTTGAACGCTTTATCCCCGAATTTCGTGGGATTCTTTTGATCGTTATATTTTGAAGGGCACTTCAGAAGCAGGGCTTTGGCCATGAACACATCTCCCTTCATGGAACCCACCACAACGACTTTTTCAGATTTCTCAAAATCCTGGGGCTTGGCATTATTATATATGACCTGCTTCACAATCCCTTTGGCATCGATGATATAAAAACTGAAACGGTTCGCATCCTTCTTGGCGTCATACTCCAGGGGCTTGGTTTTGTCAAGCTTACCTATAATATGAAGCTCCCTGCCCGGTGATTTTGAAGCTTCGGCAAAGTCGGAATACGTGCTTGAGTCGCTGATCGTGGTGATCACCACCGCTATGGCGATCACCAGAACAAGAATTATAATAATATGAATTGTCTTCATTGACGGTTGTGGCTTTCTTTTTCGTTGATTTCCTTCTCGAGTTTTCCAATCTTCCTGTCAATAAAGAAAAGGTAAACGAATATTCCGACCAGGATCAGGACAAGAACCGCAACCACAACAAATATTTTTCCGTAAGTCTCCATAATAAAGAATGTACCATGTACAATGTACCATGTACAAATTAAGGGTTAATTAATATTCTTCAATTTTATGTTTGATCTTCGACATCCTGATCCTGATCTGAAGTATCCAGGTCCCAAGAAGTATCCAGCCGATCGCTGCAGGATAAAAAACTGTGCGCATTGAAGGGCTGAGCCCCATAGGCATTACAGGTGTGGAACTATCGTTACCTGTTGCCGGATGCAGGCTGCTTGAAAGTTTGGGAAGGATCAATACAAAAATGATCCAGAGCACAAATGCAAAAATATTGTAAACGGCCGAAACCTTCGCCCGCTTGTGCCTGTCTTCAACCGAGCTCCTTAATATTACATAAGCCAGGTAAATAACCAGGCCAACAGCTGCCCCGTTCAGTTTAGGGTCTTTGACCCAGGGTGAGCCCCAGGTGAAATTCGCCCAGATCATCCCGGTGAAAATTCCAAGGAAGCCGAACATTAATGCCACATTCACAGCTTCAATCGCAACCCTGTCGTACTTTTCATCGAAGCCTTTCAGATATTTAAGACTGTAAATAAAAGAAACGATAAGCATTGTAAACATCCCGAACCACATACCGACGTGATAGAAAATGTTTCGCATCGATTGATGAATAATTGGCATTTGGGGTATTTCAACAAAAAATCCATAGGTCACCGCATAAAGCAGGAGTACCAGGCTGAGAGCTTTCCACCAGTATTGCTTGATTACCATCTCGCTATTTTAAATTAGTCTCGCCAAAGATAAGGAAATAAGAGGTATGCGAGAAGTATCACGGCTACATTTATCATTAACAGGATGACTATCAGCGGGATGCTCCCGGCCCAGGAATAGGAGTTCAGGGCTGAACCTGAGACCTTCATCAGGGTCATTAAAAGGGGTAAAACGATAGGGAAACTCAGAATAGCCATCAGCGAAAAATTATTTGAAGCTCTTGAGGCGATAGCGGCTATCATGGTAAGGACTGATGAAAGGCCCAGGCTGCCCAAGAGAAGGGCCGTAATGAACAGCAGAGGGTTTTGTATCATATTCCCCATGAGAAGCACAAAGAAAAGAAGCGCCAGCATCGATAAAATAGCCATCAGCAGCAGGTTATAAAGGATCTTTGAAAGCACAACAGACTGGGGACTGGTGATGGTGTAATAATAAAGGTGGCGGCCAGGGCTTTCCTGTATAAAGCTCTTTGATATCCCGTTCACAGCAACAAAAAGTAAAATGATCCAGAAAAGGGAATTCCAGGTTTCGGCTGTTATGGTCCCTGTAAAAGCAAGGTAGGTGACGAAAACCGTGGAAACAAGGTACAGCAGTATCCCGTTGATAACGTACCTTTGCTTAAGTTCCAGCTTGATTTCCTTCAGGAGAAGACGGGTAAGTTCCCTTCTTAACAGCATAGTTTGGATGTTAAAAAAAAGAGGTTGCCCAATGGGCAACCTCTTTTTGGATTTATCAGGGAAAGATTATTCAACAATCATCTTTCCCGTAACTTTCTGAGTGCCCTGCTTTACAGTGTAGAAATATACACCTGAAGTGAGCTGGGTAGCATCCAGATTGAATGTTTCGGTAGTTTCGATATTCCTGCTCAGGCTCATTACAGTCTGGCCAACAAGGTTGGTAAGCTGGATTGTAACGTTACCCTTCTGAGGAACGGTGATCTTCATGTTTGCAACACCTTTAACCGGGTTCGGATATACCGTGGCGGTAAGGGTGCTGGCTGCCTGGTTGCTGATACCAGTTGGGAAAGCGGGTACGCAGGTGTTTCCCCAGCTTGGACCGTTGCCGGCAATGGTGAAGTTGGACTGGGTAAAGCTGAAGTCGCTTACATAATAGAAAGTAACTGCATTGTCCAGAACAAGGCTTACAACACCTTCGGTAACGATGGGAATCTGCCATTTGGTGCTGGCCCCGCTACCAATTGTGAAAACTTCCTGTGCCTGGTCCCCTGCAAAAGCAGTTCCTGTTACGTTTGACAGGAAGGTTACGTTGGTACCGGCATCCTGGCCATTATTGTTTGTAAGCATATTGGTTTCAAGATCCCAGCCACGTGCGAATACATCAGGAGCTGAGTTATCTGTAACTGAAGAACCCCAGGAATCATCCCATGTGTAGAAAATCTTGGTGCCATCATGACTTCTTGAAATACCGGGACGGCTGTAAAGAGGTGCTGCAGATCCGCTTGAGGTTGTAGGACAATTGAAATGTTTGTTGAAGCCTACCACGCGTGCACACCAGGTACCGCCACGGTCGGTTGAGTAAATATCAAACATTGCATAGGTACTGTCAAGATTGGTATTTGTTCCGTCAGGTACATATACGCTGAATCCTGATCCCAGGTTTAAAGTAATCCCGACTAATAAATGAGGATTTCTCCAAACGTCAACAGTAAGGTCACAATCCCAGACGGTAGTATAGGCGATCTGATCTCTCGGAGGAACGGTTGTATAAATCTGGGCAAGCCTTGAATCGGAAATATAATTCTTAACGGCATCAAAACCGGCAGTACCATCAAGGGTTACGGCGATAGGAGCTCCCCAGGTATTTCCACCATCGGCTGAATGGAAGAACACGGGATAATAGGTTGAGTCAAATACAGGACTTGCTTCTCCGTTATTGCCTATTGAACAGATCCATACGTCATTTCCTGAAGGATCGGCAGAAACCTTAGCAGTGGTGGGTGTGCATCCAAGGTTACCAACCATGGGCAAGGTGCTTGCAACATAGTCAAAATCATTTGTTGCAGCATTCCATGTACCTGTTTCGAGGAAGAGGGTGCCGTCAAAAACAGTAGTTGTAGCATCATAACCCCTGTCGATAACAAAAGATTTGCCCAGAGGGGTAATTGTGAAACCTTCGGGAATCCCGTAACGTGAAGGAGGAGGATTGTACCAATCCATACGTTTGGTTGTATCCGACTGGGTTCCCCAATGTGAACGGCCATAGCTGTAACCGCCCCATGTACCGCTTCCTGTATAGGAAAGGTTGGGAATAAAATAAGTAAAATAAGAATTGGTAGGATCGGTGCTCCCGCCGGGGTTGTATAAGCCACCCTGGGGATAACGTCCTGCATCGGCGTAATAAGTACCGCCGTTATTCAGGACGGCTGCATAGATCTGGTAACCGAGAGACCAATCGCTTGCGGTTGCGCCATAATTCTGGGCATGGTCGAAAGCAATGTAACCTGAAAAACTCGGATGAGTCGATCCGGGACCCATACGATGGATCTGGCAGATTGCTTTCAGGTCATTATCAGCCCAAAGATGGTCATATGTAGCGCTGGCATAACCCCAACCTAAAGCGTTGGCAGCTGTACCCAGAGTAACGATATTAACTACATTGGCTGATTTGGTTTTATTAGGTACCGGTGTTACAACAGTTGATCCCTGCGAGGTAGAAACAGGATCAACTGAAATGGCGTTCTGGTTAGAGTATTTGGTCGGGGTGAAATTACCCTTCACTCTCACCTGAGCCTGAGAAACTACGGCCAGCCCTAAAACAAGGGTAAGGCCTAAAAGTAGAACTTTCTTCATTGTTCAGATTTTTGGTTTAACATTTCAGATTGATACTATATTTTTCGTTTGTTTTGAACTAACAAAATTAAACTAAATCATTAGAATCTGCAAAATTTTTTAAAATTTTTAAGAATTTCTTAATGGCCTCCCCTGATTGTCCTGTCTCTTGTATCCAGGAAAATAATCGCATAGCGCTGAATTTCAATATTTTAATTAAAATGCTTGCGGCAGGTCACATGCCTTTGGGCAAATTTCGCCCCCACCGATTCATGCAAGGCCCTCAAACGTCAATAATCTCCCAAAAAAACAAATCGCGATGCAGCGAAAAGCAAAATTATACATTTCCTTCATACATCCCGCATCGGCGCGAAGTGCCCTATCCCGCATCCCGCATCCCGCATCGGCAACGCGAAGCGTTGCCCATCCCGCATCGGCGCGAAGTGCCCTATCCCGCATCCCGCATCCCGCATCGGCAACGCGAAGCGTTGCCCATCCCGCATCGGCGCGAAGTGCCCTATCCCGCATCCCGCATCCCGCATCGGCAACGCGAAGCGTTGCCCATCCCGCATCGGCGCGAAGTGCCCTATCCCGCATCCCGCATCCCGCATCGGCAACGCGAAGCGTTGCCCATCCCGCATCGGCGCGCAGCGCCCTCATCCTACCATTATTCCATCATCCTATACCGTACATCATACATCTTTAATATCTTTGCTCTGAGAATTTGCATTATGAAGAAACTGGACTGGTTCATTCTTAAATCATACCTGGGACCTCTTGTCATGACATTCTTCATTGCCCTCTTCATTCTCCTGATGCAGTTTTTATGGAAGTATATCGATGACCTTGTTGGAAAGGGGCTCGAATGGTACGTCATTATGAAACTGCTGTTCTTCGCCTCATCCACGTTTGTTCCCATGGCTCTTCCCCTGGCCATACTTTTGTCTTCGCTTATGACTTTCGGGAACCTGGGTGAACATTACGAACTGGTCACTATGAAAGCTGCAGGGGTCAGTCTTTTCCGCATCATGCGATCGCTGGTCCTTGTATCGATACTGATCTCGGGGCTGGCATTTTATTTTTCAAACATCATCCTGCCGAAAGCAAACCTTAAATTTCTTTCCCTTCTCTTCGATGTGAGGGAAAAGAAACTTGCCTTTAACCTCAGGGAAGGTGTTTTTTACAATGGCATTGACGGATTCGTGATCAGGGTCGGGAAAAAAGATGCCGACGGCAATACGATTCGCGACGTTATGGTGTATGACCACACCAAGCATATGGGAAATGTTTCAATGACCGTGGCCGAATGGGGCAAAATGGAACTTAGTGCCGATAAACGCTACCTGGTTTTTAAACTTAACAACGGGTATAATTATGAAGAGCGCATCGACCTGAGAAGGAATGAAATAACAAGACCTTTCCAAAGGACGAAATTCACTGAACAGTACCAGATGTTTGATCTTTCGGGCTTGCAGCTTACCCGCACCGACGAAAACCTGTTTAAAAAGAATTACGAGATGCTGAACATCCGTCAGCTCCAGTTCTCCATTGATTCGATACGGCAGGAACTTCAGCGGGAGCGAAAAATCGCCTCCGATAACATGTATAACAATTTTGTGGCTCTCACCAGCCATGATTCTCTGGCCAGGCCTTATATGCAAAAACCCGCCGACTCTAAAACCCCTTCCAGGCCCAAGCCGTTTTTCGCATCCAATGTTCTTGCCAGTTTTCCGCCCTCCGACCGTGCCGGCATTATCAATGCAGCATTCAATACTGCCACATCGGTGAAAGAAAATGTTAGTGTATCAGGCGATAATTTTGAAAACAAGGAAAAACTCGTTTACAAACACCTCATCGTTTACCATCAGAAATTCACTTTCTCGATTGCCTGTTTCCTGCTGTTTTTTATCGGGGCCCCCCTGGGCGCCATTATCCGTAAAGGCGGCCTGGGGATGCCGGCGGTAATCTCGACCGTGTTCTTCATTCTTTACTGGGTTATTTCCTTTACCGGTGAAAAGTATGCCGCTGAAGGACAGTTGCCGGTTTGGGAGGGAATGTGGCTGGCATCGGCAGTGCTTCTGCCAATAGGTGTTTTTCTCACCCGAAAAGCAACCAACGACGCCTCCCTGCTTGATGTTGACAGCTGGATCAAGCTCTTCCAGAAGATATTCCACATAAAAACAGAACAGGGCTTATGAGGATATTATTCCTTTGTAATAAATCGCCCTGGCCATCCAAAGAAGGCGGTCCCATTGCAATGAATATGCTTATCGAAGGGATGATCGAAGCAGGGCATAAAGTCAAGGTTCTTGCCGTCAATTCATTTAAATATAATATCAGGGCGGATGACATCCCCCCGGAATACTGTCTGAAGACCGGTATCGAGCTGATCGACGTCGACCTCAGGGTCAAGGTATTGCCGGCTTTTCTCAACCTTTTCACCAGGAATTCCTATCATATTGAACGCTTCATCTCAGATTCATTCGCCTGCCGACTGAAGGAAGTACTGCAGGAATCGGATTACGATATCGTTCAGCTTGAAATACTGATGATGGCTTCGTATATCGACCTCATCCGCAGTCATTCAAAAGCAAAGATCGTTTTGAGAGCCCACAACATCGAACACCTGATCTGGGAAAGGGTGGCCGCAAACTCATCCAATCCTTTTAAAAAGTGGTATATCAACCACCTGGCAAAAACCCTGAAAACGTTCGAAATCAGGGTCCCCGCCCTTGTTGACGGGATAGCTGCGATCACAGGGAAAGATGCTGAATTTTTCCGTTCCATCACATCCAAACCCGTGATTTCCATCCCATTCGGCATCAATCCTGCCGATTACCCGGTAAGGGAAGCAGCAAACAACTATCCTACCATATTTATAATAGGCGCCATGAACTGGATCCCGAACCAGGAAGGGGTTCGCTGGTTTTTACAGAATGTATGGACCGACCTGCATAAGAAATATCCCGGGCTCAGGTTTCATATTGCGGGGCGTGAAATGCCGGCATGGATGAAAGAACTATCCCTGGCCAATGTTCTTGTTGAAGGCGAGGTTGAAAATGCTTCGGATTTCTATGCAGCCAACGATATCATGATAGTGCCTCTGTTTTCGGGCAGCGGCATCCGCATCAAGATCATCGAAGCCATGGCCTGGGGGAAGACGGTCATATCCACTTCCCTCGGAGCCGAAGGCATTGAATATACCCGGGGGGAGAACCTGCTTATTGCCGACCTTGCCTGCGAATTCTTCGAAATGATATCGGTTTGCGTTGAACATCCCGAACTCATCCGTAAAACGGGTATAAATGCCCGCAGGCTTGCCGAGTCGAAGTATGACCGTAAAAATATCATAGCAAAACTCGAAGCTTTTTATAAGAACCTGACCGCTTAATCAGGATTTTCCTATTTTTGTCCTCCACAGACTTACTCATGAGAATATTTATTCTGCTTCCCCGCGTGCCTTATCCTACCGAAAAGGGTGATAAACTCAGGGCATTCCACCAGATAAAACAACTTTCGCGTCACAACGAGATCATTTTATGCTGCCTCAACGACACAGTGCTTCATAAGGACGCCCTTCATGTGCTGAATAAATATGTAAAGGCTATCCATGTGATTTCCCTTAATAAATTCAGCATACTGCTGAATATCGTCATTGCTTTGTTCAGCGGCAGACCGATGCAGGTTGGATATTTTTACAACCCTGCCGCCAAGAGGCAGATCCTGAAGCTTATTAAACAATACAAGCCCGATCATATCTTTTGCCAGCTGATACGTGTTGCAGAATATGTAAAGGACCTCCCTGTCCCGAAGACCATTGACTACCAGGATGTTTTTTCAAAGGGCATCGACCGGCGGATCGTTCTTTCGCCTTTTTTCCTAAAACCCTTTCTGAAGATTGAGCACCGCCGGCTGCAGAATTATGAGCGAATGGTGTTTGATTGTTTCGACAATAAAATTATCATCTCGGAACCCGACAGGGATCTTATCCCCCATCCCGAACGCGACAAGATCGTAGTTGTAGCAAACGGTGTGGATACCGATTTTTTCACCCCTATGGTGAGGGAGAAAAAGTATGACCTGGTTTTTACAGGCAATATGGGTTATCCGCCGAATATTAACAGCGCCGAATACCTGGTAAACCAGATCATGCCTAAGCTTCTCGGGCTAAAACATGATCTTCACCTGCTTCTTGCCGGGTCCAACCCGAATATCCGGGTGATGGTCCTGAAATCGAATAATGTTGATGTCAGCGGCTGGGTGCCCGACATGAGGGAGTGCTATGCAGGGGCAAAAGTTTTTATCGCCCCGATGCAGATCGGCACAGGTCTGCAGAACAAGCTTCTTGAAGCTATGGCCATGCAGATCCCCTGCATAACTTCGCCCCTGGCCTTCCAGGCTCTGAATGCAAAACAGGGCGAGGATATACTGGTTGCCGAAACTCCCGACGAGTATGTGAAACATATACTGTTCCTCCTGGGCAATCCTGATAAAGCCTGGGAGATAGGCCTCAACGGCTGCCGTTTTGTTCATGACAACTTCAGCTGGGAGCGTGAAACAGCGAAGATTGAGGCATTATTAGAGAAACCAAAACAGGTGTAAGATGCAGGATGCAGGATATCTTGCATCCCGCATCCTGCATCCAAATCTTATCCGATATGAGCGACGATAAAAAAATAATATTCTCGATGGTGGGTGTGAGCAAGATATTTCCACCCCATAAACAGGTGCTTAAAAACATCTACCTTTCGTTCTTCTACGGCGCCAAAATCGGGATCATCGGGCTGAACGGCTCAGGGAAATCCACTCTGCTTAAAATCATTGCAGGCATTGAGAAATCATTCCAGGGAGAAGTAGTTTTTTCACAGGGCTATTCTGTAGGATTCCTCGAACAGGAACCCCTCATCGACGAGAAAAAGACTGTGAGGCAGGTTGTGGAGGAAGGGGTTCATGAAGTGGTGAACCTTTTAAAAGAATATGAAGCCGTGAACCTGAAATTTTCGGAGCCCATGGATGATGAGGCAATGAATAAACTCATTGCAAGGCAGGGTGAGCTTACCGAACTTCTCGATCATCATAATGCCTGGGAACTTGACAGCAAGCTTGAAAGGGCCATGGATGCTTTGCGCTGCCCCGAAGAGAACATGCCGGTTAACGTGCTTTCGGGCGGGGAACGCCGCAGAGTGGCCTTATGCCGTTTGCTGCTCCAGGAGCCCGACATCCTCCTTCTCGACGAACCTACAAACCACCTTGACGCCGAATCTATCCAATGGCTTGAACAACATCTGCAGCAATATAAGGGAACCGTAATAGCAATCACCCACGACCGGTACTTTCTTGATAATGTAGCAGGATGGATACTGGAGCTTGACCGGGGCGAGGGGATCCCCTGGCAGGGAAATTACTCTTCCTGGCTGGATCAGAAGTCGAAGCGGCTGCAGATGGAAGAAAAGCAGGAAAGCCGCCGGCGAAAGACACTGGAGCGCGAGCTCGACTGGGTGAGGATGTCGGCCAAAGCCCGACAGGCAAAGGGTAAAGCCCGTTTAAGCGCTTACGAGAAACTCCTCAATGAGGATGTGAAAGAAAAGGAAGAACGACTTGAATTATACATTCCCAACGGGCCCAGGCTCGGGAACCTGGTGATAGAAGCGAACGGGGTTTCAAAATCTTTTGGTGATAAACTTCTATACGAAAACCTGAGCTTCGCTTTGCCACCTGCAGGTATTGTGGGTATCATTGGTCCGAACGGGGCAGGGAAAACCACGCTTTTCAGGCTCATCATGGGAAGCGAGAAACCCGAAAAAGGCGATTTCAGGATAGGGGAAACAGTAAAACTTGCTTATGTTGACCAGGCCCATACCGCCATTAACCCTGAAAAAACAGTGTACCAGGTCATCTCCAACGACAGTGAGACCATAGTTTTAGGCGGAAGATCAATGAATGCAAGAGCCTATGTTGCCCGTTTTAACTTCACCGGGGCCGACCAGGAGAAAAAATGCGGGGTGTTGTCGGGGGGTGAAAGAAACCGTCTTCACCTTGCCCTGACCCTGAAAGAAGAAGCCAATGTTCTGCTGCTCGATGAGCCTACAAACGACATTGACGTAAATACGCTGAGGGCCCTCGAGGAAGGCCTTGATAATTTTGCAGGCTGCGCGGTGATCATCTCCCATGACCGCTGGTTCCTCGACCGTGTTGCGACACATATTCTTTCGTTCGAAGGAGATTCCCAGGTTTATTTCTTTGAAGGTTCCTATTCCGATTACGAGGAAAACAAGAAAAAACGCCTGGGCGACGAAGCGCCTAAGCGGATCAAGTATAAGAAGCTGAAAGCATAATAAATGTACCATGTACCATGTACATCTCCTGTTATGATCCTTATAAATAAGAACCTTCTTGATTCCGTATCTTCTGAGGCCAGTTCAGTTCCAAGGAAACGGAAAAATTTTAATTTCCATAAGGAGTATTCCGACACACTCCAGAGACTGCTCAACGCCATGGAGCCTATGAGCTATATACAGCCGCATAAGCACCAGGATCCGGACAAGCGTGAGGTTTTCATCGCGCTCAGGGGCCGGATTTTGGTTGTGGAATTTGATGAAAACGGGGGGATCAGCGACCATATCATCCTCGACCCACTGAAAGGAGTTTACGGGGCCGAGATCCCTGAACGGACGTTTCACACCATTGTTTCACTCGAAGACGGCAGTGTGGCCTATGAAGTAAAGGATGGTCCCTACAGCCCGATAGATGATAAGAATTTTGCCGGCTGGGCTCCGCGTGAAGGTTCCCCCCATGCATCTTCTTACCTGGAAGCCCTGCTCAAACAACTGCATGTCGTGATCCCTGAACCCTAGGTCGTGATCCGTTTTTAGCGAAACCAAAATGAGCATTTAAACGGAATCAGCAATCGATACGAATATGTTTGAATCCTGAACCCTTATCCGTGACCCGGATCACGATTCACGGATTTTCATATCTTTGCACAAACGACTTTGAATGTCAGTGCAAAAACCTTCTATCCCTAAAGGAACACGTGATTTTACTCCGGCCGAAATGGTTCGCCGGAACTATATTTTTAATATCATACGTTCAGTTTTTGAAACTTATGGCTACCTCCCCGTTGAAACTCCGGCTATGGAGAACCTTTCAACCCTTATGGGGAAATACGGGGAAGAAGGGGATAAACTGCTTTTTAAGATTCTGAATTCTGGGAATTACCTGGAAGGGATGCAGGATCAACAGCCCGGAAGCAATAATAACGGGAACCCTGTTTCGGGTATAGCATCCCGCATCCCTGATCTTACATCTTTTACACGTCACATTTCCGAGAAGGGGCTGCGCTATGACCTTACCGTTCCCTTTGCCCGTTTCGTGGTACAACATCAGAACGAACTGGTATTCCCTTTCAAACGTTACCAGATCCAGCCTGTGTGGCGTGCCGACAGGCCGCAGAAAGGCCGTTACAGGGAATTTTTCCAGTGTGATGTTGATGTGATTGGCAGCCCTTCGTTACTGTATGAGCTTGAACTGATCCAGATCATAGATGATGTATTTTCCCGCCTGGGCATTGAAACCACCACTGTTTTCAACAACCGTAAAATCCTTGCAGGTATTGCCGAGGCAATCGGGGCTCCCGAAAAGCTGACCGACATTACCGTGGCAATAGACAAGCTTGACAAGACCGGCCTGGAAAAAGTATGCCTGGAGCTGAACGAAAGAGGCCTCAGTGATTCCGCCATTGCTGCCTTACAGCCAGTATTATTGATGGAAGGCAGGATAAGCGATAAGATTACTATACTCGAGAAATTATTTCAAAATTCCGAAACTGGGAATAAAGGAATAGCGGAGCTGAAACAGCTGCTGGGTTTGATCAAAGATCTGAGCCTTAGTAACAAATGGAATTTTGATGTAAGGCTTGCCCGGGGTCTCAACTATTATACCGGGACCATCATAGAGGTTAAGGCCAATGATGTTTCCATGGGAAGCATCTGCGGGGGAGGCCGTTACGACGACCTCACCGGCATCTTCGGCCTCCCGGGTGTTTCGGGGGTAGGTATATCTTTTGGAGCCGACCGGATTTATGATGTGATGAATGAGCTGAATAAATTTCCTGATACTATACTGCATACGACAAAAGTATTGTTTGCCAACTTCGGTACTGAAGAAGAAAAATTCTCACTTAAGCTGTTAAGCGATATCAGGAAGGAAGGGATAGCATCGGAAATTTATCCGGATTCCTCCAAACTTAAGAAGCAGTTGGAGTATGCCAGCCGTAAGCAGATCCCTTTTGTGGTTCTGATCGGAAAAGATGAGATGGAAAATGGCCTGCTTACTGTAAAGGACCTTGCAAGCGGGGAGCAAAGCCGGATGAGCAGGGAAGAATTCATCAGCAAGCTAAAAAAATAATTTCATGGTAAAAAGGACATTCCGTATTTCGATTTTAGGTGCCCGTTCATGGGTGATTGGTTCAGAGTAAGGTAATTCCATGTACCATGTAGAATGTACAAATAAGTGAATTTGTCATTTTTCATTTGTACATGGTAATTGGTACATTGTAAATATTTATCACTTTATCCATTCCTGAAAAATAAAATATATGACATTAATAATAAAAGGTTCCGGGCTTACAATAGAAGATGTGGTACGTGTTGCCCGGCACGGAGAAACAGTGCAGCTTGACCCCCAGGCTGTGGAACGCATCCTGAAATGCCGCGCCATGCTTGAGCGGAAGATAGATGCTCATGAGATCATGTATGGCGTTAATACCGGTATCGGGGAATTTTCGGAAGTCGTGCTGGATGATAACCAGGTGCAGGATTTCCAGAAATACCTTATTTATAATCATGCTGCAGGCATAGGCGATCCTATGCCGCTTGACTGGGTTCGGGGCGCCATGCTTGGCCGCATCAATGTACATGCCCACGGTAACAGCGGATCCCGCCTTGAGATAACCCAGACCCTGGTTGATATGCTGAACAAGGGTGTGACTCCTATGGTTTGCCAGAAAGGGTCGGTTGGGGCCTGCGGCGACCTGGCCCCCATGTCGCAGATCGCATTGCTCATGATGGGTGAAGGCCATGCATATTATAAAGGTAAGCTTTACGAAGGCAAGGAAGCCCTGGAGCTTGCAGGGATACCGGTGCCCGGGCTGAAAGCCAGGGACGGTCTTGCCACCATCAATGGTTCCAATGTACTTACAGCCATGAGCGCCCTGTTCTGCTTTGATGCGAACAACTGGCTGAAACAAGCCGAAATCGCGGCTTCCATGTCACTCGAAGCAATGAAGGCCAATATGAGGCCTTACAGCCCGAAACTTCACGAGATCCGTGGTTTTAAAGGAGCCGTGCGCTCCGCCGCGGCCATTCTGAAATGTGTGACCGGGGGCGACCTGGCTGAATTAAAGGTAAAATGCAAGGTCCAGGATGCCTATTCGATGCGGTCGACCCCCCAGGTGATAGGCGCCGCCCATGATGCCCTGGCTTATGCACGTTCGCAGGTGGAGATTGAACTGAACGGTGTTGGCGATAACCCCATCTTTTTCCCTGACGAAAACCTGCAGTTGTCTGGAGCAAATTTCCAGGGTTCGCCGGTCTCGGTTCCCATGGATATGGCGGGTTATGTAATCACCATGGTTTGTGTGATGAGCGAACGCCGGATGAACCGTCTCAACCATCCTGCACTCAGTGTGGGACTCCCGGCCTTCCTTACCAAAGGCGGAGGAATGTTCTCGGGCATGATGCTCAGCCAGTATACGGCAGATATGCAGATCGTGGAACAACGCATTCTTTCCATGCCGGCTTCTATTCAGTCGATACCTGCGGCCGCCGACCAGGAAGATTTTGTATCCATGGGGATGAATACGGCTCTTAAAAACTTCCAGATACTCGACAATGCTTACGGAATCCTTGGTATAGAACTTATGGCTGCAGCCCAGGCCCTTGATTTCCGCGAATATAAATTCGGCATCGGGACTACCAAAGCCAGGGAAGTGATCCGCAGGCATGTTGATTTTCTCGAAATTGACAGGCCGCTCTACCCCGACCACAACAAGATGAAGGAACTGGTTAAGTCGTGCCAGATCCTGAAGGAAGTTGAAAAAACGGTGGGAAGTCTGGAATAAACCGGCATCTGATACTTGCATTTAAAATAATATCATGGAAGAAGAATTCGGAACTCCCGGGCCTCCCCCGGGGTCCCCACCGGTAAACAGGCCAAATTTGCTGATGATACTATGTATACTTACCATGGTCAACGGCGGTCTAACTTTGATTTCCAGCATTTTTGTAGGTGCATTCTTTGAACAGTTTGTTGCAATTGCTACAGATTTTGCTGAAAAGTTCAAGATACCAGGGCTTGAAATGATTACCGAAGGCCGACCCTTGTTCTTCTTTGTGAATGCAATCCTGTATGCGGTTTCGGTGGCCGGGGCCGTTTTGATGTGGAGACTAAAAAAAACCGGGTTCCATATTTATACCATAGCCCAGATATTATTGATCCTGGCCCCTATCTATTTTTTCCATCTCCCGGGCCCTTCTGTTTTTGACATCCTCCTTTCGGGAACTTTTGTACTTTTATATTCGACACAGCTTAAAGTAATGACGTGAATTATATGGTGAGATGGTGATCAGGAGAAACTTAACAAGACCTTTTAATTCCCAATCTCATCATCTCACCATCTCACCATCTGTATTATGGAAGCACCGCAACCCCTGCCCAAACCAAAGCGCCCGGTTTTCCTGACTGTAATCTGCTTGTTCGGCCTGGTGTACTTTTTCGTTTTTGCAATCCTGTTTCTATCGGGATTCTTTTTTGCCGGTTGGGTTACCGATGCAATAAACCTGTATACGCCGGTAGATCGGTATTCGGGTAATGCTGTCAGGTTGATCATGGGGATGTTCTCACTGCTGTTCATATTGTCATTATCGGGTATCATTGCTATGTGGAACATGCGGAGGTATGGGTATTATATTTTCGGGATATCGTCACTGATCCTTGCTTCTTTTCAGTTATTCCAGCCAAGGGTTTCCTTTTCAGGACCTGCCTTCTTCATTGTCCTCCTGATATTATTTGGATTGTATTTCAGGCGATTCCGGTAAGGGGTTAAAAAAATTCATAAGTTTTTCCTGTTTTTTTTTGTTATTTCCCTAACAATGTAGTAAACTTGCCTACTCATTATTGCTGTTAAACATATCACAATATAATCCCAAGCAATTAATGTCACTGATTATTAACACATTTACTAACAAAAATCAACGGTTATGAGAAAATTTACTCTTATCCTTGCTTTACTGCTTATGGCAGGTCTGCAGGGAGTATTTGCTCAAACACGCGTCATTACCGGGACGGTAACCTCTTCGGAGGACAAACAGCCAATTCCGGGTGTGACAGTGGTGGTACCAGGTACCACTATCGGTACCAATACTGGGATGGATGGCAAATATGTACTTGCTGTCCCATCCAAGTACACTAGTCTTACCTTCTCCTATGTAGGTATGAAAACCAAGGCTGTTACCATAGGAACTGCAACAACCCTCGATGTTGTTCTGGATAATGACGTCATGAATATGGATGAAGTCGTTGTCACGGCTATCGGTATCCCCAGGGAAACCAAAGCTCTTTCCTATTCAGTGCAGGAAGTCGGAGCGGATGACATCATGAAATCGGCCCGTACAGACGCTGTTAATTCTCTGCAGGGTAAAGTCTCCGACGTACAGGTCATCAATTCTGCCGGTGTTGCCGGTGGAGCCACCTACGTCCAGATTCGTGGAGCATCTTCCATCACCCAGAACAACCAGCCCTTGTATGTTATCGATGGTATTCCCATCTCTGGAAGTGAAAGCGGCGGTACTTACGGAGTTGACGGTGTTGCAACCTCAAACCGTAACATCGATATCAACCCCGACGATATTGAGTCAATGAACGTACTCAAAGGTGGCGCAGCAACAGCTCTTTACGGTTTGCGTGCTGCATCAGGAGCCATTATCATTACAACCAAAAAAGGCAAATCAACTCCGGGTAAAAAGATGAGTGTAAATTTCAATACTTACATTCAGTTTGACAAAGTGAGTATGCTTCCTGCCCTTCAGAATGAGTACTCTCAGGGAACCGGTGGCCAGTGGGTCTCGGGCGGAAGAACTTCCTGGGGCGCCAAAATCGACACCATGTCATTATCAAAAGATCCCTCGGTATGGAATAAATGGAAAAATTTCGATATTGGAGGTAGTCTTGTACCCAACAGCAGTTCAGTCTCCAAAATTGGCCCTGCCCAGTCGTACAATCCCTATAATTTCTTCCAGACAGGTGTTACTACCAACAATTCTCTTTCATTGATGGGTGGTACCGATGTATCAACCTTTTATTTCAGTTTTTCCGACAACCAGTCGAAAGGTATTGTTCCAAACAATACTTTCCGCAGGAATACCTTCAAACTCGCCGGCGATACCAAACTGGGTGAAAAAGTCAAACTCAGCGGAACGGCCAATTACATGATCACGGGCGGTAATCGTCTCCAGCAGGGTTCGAATACATCGGGTGTGATGCTCGGTCTCCTCAGGACACCTACCACTTTCGACAACGCAGCAGGATATATGTTACCCGATGTGGAAAACGGGACTATCCAGAGAAGTTACCGTCATGGCCGTGGTTATGACAATCCTTACTGGACGGCAAACGAAAACCAATATTCCGACCACCTTGACCGTTTGATCGGGAGTGTTCAGGTTGATTACTATGCCACGAAATGGCTGTCGGTTACATACCGCCTTGGTGTTGACTGGTGGGGCCGCAGGTGGAAAGACCAGATGAACATATACTCCTCTACCGCTTTCGGCGATGGCTGGGATGTTGATGGGCAGGAGACCGAAAAGGATATGAACTCCGACCTGATGATCAATATCGACAAGGATTTTGCAAAAGATTTCAACATTAAAGTCCTGCTCGGCCAGAACATGACACGCCAATATTACAAAGGCTTATCGTCTACTGCAAACGGTATGGTAATACCTGAGTATTATGACCTGAACAACGGAACCACCATCAGCTCCGCAACCACAACTAACGAAATCAGAAGGGCTGCTATTTACGGTGATGCTACATTATCCTGGAAAAACATGTTGTACCTGAGCCTTACCGGCCGTAACGACTGGACCACAACCCTGGTACAGGGCAAGAACTCATTCTTTTATCCCTCGGTTGGTCTGGGCTGGATCTTCACCCAGCTGCCCGGCCTGAAGGACAATAAAATAATGCCTTACGGTAAACTCAGGGTATCCTATGCAATTGTTGCAAAAGATGCTCCTGCCTACAGTACCATTACCTATTATAACACTCCGGCCGTGCTTGACGGATGGACAACAGGACTGGTATTTCCCTGGAATGGCAGCAACGCATTCTCGTTAAGCAACACCCTGGGAAATAACCAGCTGAAACCTGAAAAGACAAAAACCTGGGAAGTTGGTACTGACCTGAAATTCTGGCAGAACCGTGTTGGTTTTTCATATACTTTCTTCCACAACAAAGGGCAGGATTTAATCCTTTCAGTACCTATCGCCGCATCAACAGGGTATTCTTCAACCACTTTGAATGCAGCATCCATGACCACTTACGGTCATGAAGTAACCCTGGATATCGTTCCCATCAAATCGAAGAACTGGAACTGGGACATCATCATCAACTGGTCATGCATCAAGAATAATGTTGATGCTCTGGCTCCCAATATCAACCAGATATTCCTTGGTGGATTTGAAGGATCTGAAATCGATGCAATGGTTGGCCAGCCTTATCGTACTATTTACGGGTATGACTGGGTAAGGGACGCCAAAGGCAATATGGTTATCGGTCCTGACGGTTATCCGGTCGAGCGTGCCGACATGAGTGCACTGGGTAACGTTGATCCGAAATGGACCGGCGGCCTCGGCACAAACCTTCGCTGGAAAGATCTGAGCCTTTATTTGTTATTCGACGTTAAATACGGTGGAAAAATGTGGGATGGTACCCGTGGTGTTTTGGATTATTTCGGAACCTCAGCTGGAACTTTGAACCGTGATGAATGGTATGTTTTCCCGGGTGTAACTTCAAGCGGACAGGTCAATACAGTGCCTGTAAAACTTGATGAGAACTGGAGAACCGGAATAGGAAGCGGATTCGTAGGTCCTATGGTTGATTACGTGGAGAATTCAGGTTGGGTCCGTCTACGTACGGTAACCTTGTCCTATAATTTTACACATATGCTGAAGAAGACCTTTATCAAAGGCCTTAGTCTGTATTTCACCGGAACAAATCTCTGGATCAGCACAAAATACAAGGGGATTGATCCTGAAACTAACCTCCTGGGCGCTTCAAATGCTCAGGGCATCGACTATTTCAACATGCCCGGCACAAAAAGTTATACCGTTGGTCTGAACTTATCGTTCTAAGCCGTTTCAGAATATCAGATAACAAAAATTAAAAAAAAACAGATATGAAAAAAATTAACATAAAACTCATAGGACTGGTTTTCCTGATGGCTCTGGCGTTTGGTTCATGTAAAAGCTGGATCGACACCAACATCAATACGAACCCGGATCTGCCCGCAGATGTCCCGATGAGTTCCATTTTGACAGGTGTTCAGGCTAATATGGCCTACAACACCATAGGCGGGAATGACATTTCCAGGGTAACCTCGATCTGGTTGCAGTATTACCAGGGAATTGCCCGTCAATCACAGTCTACCGCCAATTACTACTGGCTGGAATCGGATGATAACAACCTTTGGGTGACCGATTATACCAATACCATGATGAACCTTCAGATGATCATCTCCAAGTCAGCTACAGCAAACAACATCACGTATAAAGGTGTTGCAGAAGTATTGCTTGCAAACACACTTGGAGTTGTTACCGATGTTTGGGGTGACATGCCTTACTCGTCAGCATTCCAGGGCATTGCAAACCTGAATCCTTCGTTTGACAACCAGCAGAAGATCTACACTACCATTATGAATCTGCTTGATGATGCTATCATTCAGTTAGGCGATCCAACCGCCCCCGCCATTGACGGTGACGTCATGTATGGTGGCGATCCCGCTTTATGGTTGCAGGCAGCACATACTCTTAAAGCCCGTTACATCCTGCATTTGTGCAAACTTCAGCCCACTGCTTTTGCCGATGCTCTTGCCGCACTTGACGGTGGGATCAGCAGTAATGACAATGACTGCCAGTTCGCATTCTTTGATGCAGCCGGCCAGCAAAATCCATTATTCCAGTTCATGCAGCAGCGTGGTGATATCAGCATGGCCCAGGTGTTTATCGACACCCTGAATTTAGTTCGCCATGATCCCAGGCTACCGCTGTTTGCCACAGTATCCCTTGATACTACAAGACCTTACTTTGGCAACGGCTGGGGTGAAACCAGTAATGATGCATCATTGCCGGGAAATGCAGTTGCATCTGCCGCTGCACCAGTTCCTTTTGTAACCTATGTTGAGGCCTTGTTCATCAAAGCCGAATGCTTGTACCAGACCAATGCCCCGGTTGAACAGGTGAGGATAGCCCTTATTGATGCTGTTACTGCTTCCATGCAAAAATTCGGAGCCGATTATGTAACCTGGATGACTTTCTATTCAAGCTATATCAATGTTTCTTCAGGCCCCCCTCTGTACAAAGAAATAATGATGCAGAAATGGATCGCCCTGTATAACCAGGCTGAAGCTTTTAACGACTGGAGAAGAACCAACAACGTTATCGGGCTTTCGGCCAATCCTACAACTGCAGCCCAGAAAAATGAAATCCCAAGGCATTACCCCGAGGCACAAACCGAGGTAAACTACAACCCGAACACACCAAAGGGAATCGATCTTTGGACAAGGGTCTGGTGGGATGTTGCACCAGCTAAATAATCAGATTTGACGTTAAAAAAGAGGCTGTCTCAAATGTGCGGGACAGCCTCTTTTTTTTTAGAAATGCCTTATCCAGCAACGCCGCCGGATGATCTGGCGGGGGTGAAAATCTTTCCAGATTAATAAGGCCTTTGAATTATCTTCCAGCTGGGGGTTTGAGTAGGCTGTCTTAATCCCGTATTTCAGGTAGGCCCTGTGCATATCCCTCCACACCAGCGCAGCAGCGCCTTTACCGTGATATTCGGGGTGAACGCCCACCAGGTACATGTCGATAATATCGTTCCGGTAAACCGCCTTCAGCAAATGAAACCAGCCAAAGGGGAAGATCTTCCCGTTTGATCTTTGCAGAGCCGCGGTCACCGATGGCAGGGTTACACCGAAACCCACTACATCATCCTTCGGATCCACCACGAATACAACAAATTCGGGGCGGATAAAACCAAAGTACTGCTGCACATAAGCATCCATCTGCTTTTCTCCGATGGCGGCAAAACCATATAATTCATCGAAAGCATGGTTCAGCATACTGAACATCTTCCGGGCATAAGGAATGAGATCTTTTCTCCGTTTTACCTTCAGAACCCTGAGATGATATTTTTCTTCAACGATTTTTGCAGTACGCTCCACCTTCTCAGGCAATACAGGGGGAATTTTAAATTCAAACTGAAGCCAGTCGGCTCCCTTTACAAATCCCATCCTCACCATATGGTCCACATAATAGGGATGGTTGTAAATCGAAGAAATCGTGCAGTGCTGGTCAAAGCCTTCGACCATCATACCCTCATTATCCATATCGGTAAATCCCAAAGGGCCCTGGATTCCTTTCATCCCCTGAGCCCTGCCCCATTCCGAAACAGTATCTATCAGCTTCTGTGAAACTTCTGCATCATCAATGAAATCGATCCAACCAAACCTTACCAGTTCCTCACCCCAGCGTTTATTGGCCTTTGTGTTTATTATTCCGGCCACTCTACCGACCAGCTTTCCGTCTTTATAGGCCAGCCAGTATTCAGCTCTGCAATATTCGAAAGCATGATTTTTTTCAGGTGATAAGGTGTTCTTTTCATCCATTATGATTGGAGGGCACCAATATGGATTTCCTTTGTAAAGATGATGAGGGAATGTAATGAACTTCTTTAACTGTTCCGATGTGGTAACTTTTCTGATTTCTGTCATCAGGCAAGGATTAATTATAACCAGCCTTCATTTTTATACCATTCCAATACCTCTTTAACACCTCTGTCAAGGTCGTATTCAGCTTTGAAACTGAAATCGTTCTGAAGCACATCCACCTGGCAGGTCCAATTGGTGCTTTTCATGATGTTGAACTTGTCGGTATTGAGTGTTGGCATGCTGCCGGCAAGGCTGAATGTTTTTTCAAGAAGTAGGGCAATTCCACCGACCAGGCCAGCCGGGAGGGTGAAACTCAGTGTTTTTTTATTCAGGTGTTTCTTTGTGATTGCAGCAAACTCCCTGGAATCATACTGCTTCCCGTCGGTCACAAAATAGGATCTTTCCCTGATTCCCGAGACCGCTGCATCAAGGATCAGCCTTACCAGGTCCCTTACATAAATAAATGTCAGGATCTGCGGCTTGTAGCCGATATACGGTTCCATCCCCCTCTTGATCGTCTGGAAGTAAACAAAATAATCCTTCTCCCTTGGGCCGTAAACACCCGAAGGGCGAATGATCAGCCATGGGAACTCCCTGAGAGACGTGATGTATTTTTCGGTTTCAAGTTTGCTTTTTCCGTATTCGTCAACGGGTTTCGGTGTGTCGCCGAGCATTACCGGTTTCATGCTTACAGGATCGCCGGGCCCGAATGCAGCAAGACTGCTTATATAAACAAATTTCAGGGGAATTGAACCGGATTCAATCAATGCCTCAACCAGATTCCGGGTGAAGGAATAATTGACCCGGTAGAAGTCATCAGTTTTTTTAGCCTTGGTGATTCCTGCATTGTGGATGATGTAATCAAACGTAATGCCCTTTTGTTTCTGATCAAGAAGAAAATCCATGATCCTGCCTTTATCGGTGATATCCAGAACGGCAAACCGTATTCGGGGATCCTGTAAATAGCTGCGTGAACTTGATTTTCTGACACCCGCAAATACGGTGAGATCTCTTTTTAAAGCTTCTTCAACAAGAAAACTTCCAATGAATCCGCTTGAGCCGGTGATCAGGATATTAGGCATTATCAGGCAAAATGTTTCACCCAGCACCGCCTCTTAAGATGCTGTCGGGTTGTATCGAAATTCTTCCACATTAATACAGCCGACTTATTGTCTTCAAGCTGGGGATTGGTAACAACGATCCTGACCTTGTTCTTGATAAAACCCTTGTGTATCTCGTTGTAATACATTGCAACCACGCCTTTGTTAAGGTATTCGGGTTTCACCCCATTCAGGTACATATCCACTATATCGTTCGATTTGAGGGCTCTCATGATATGGTACCAGCCGAAGGGGAAAAGCTTGCCGTTGCATTTCTGCAGGGCATGAGTGAGTGAGGGTAAACAGACTCCAAACCCCACTACATCGTCCTGTTCATTGAGGACCATGCCGACAAAATCGGGGTTGATAAACGGGAAATATTGTTTGGTATAAAGATCGGTTTGCCTCTTTGTAAGCCGGGTATACCCGTAAAGATTGTCAAAAGCATCATTCAGGGTTGCCCACATTTTCGGGGCATACGGCAGGAAATCCTTGGCTTTTTTGGCTTTCAGCACTTTCAGGTTATACTTTTTTGCAACCAGCTCTGCGGCTCTTTGAATCTTTTCGGGGATGGGGGGAACTGTTATCTCCACCTGTACCCAATCGGCAGCTTTTTCAAAACCCAGCTTCACCATATGATCCACGTAATACGGATAATTGTAAATCGAAGCAAGGGTGGCCAGTTCCTCGAAACCCTGGATCAGCATGCCTTCATTATCCATATCCGAAAAGCCAAGCGGGCCGTGGATACCCATCATACCTTTAGTTTTCCCCCATTTAATTACGGTTTCGATCAGGGCTGTGGAGACTTCAATATCGTCAATGAAATCGATCCAACCGAACCTCACCAGCTTCTCATTCCAGCGAATATTGGAGGTTTTATTAATGATGGCGGCAACCCTGCCAACCAGTTCATTTCCCTTATAGGCCAGGAAATATTGGGATTCACAGAATTCGAAGGCCGGATTCTTTTTAGGATCCAGTGTATTCCATTCATCCATACGCATGGGGGGGCACCAGTATTTATTGCCCTTGTACAGCTTGTATTGAAATTTTATGAAACGGCCTAAATCACTTTTAGACTTTACCGGTTTAATGCTCACAGTCATAAATCCAGAATTATTGCATCATCTGATGATACGAAGCTTTTTCCCTACCCTTTCAAACTTTTCAAGGGCAGTATCAATCTGCTCTTTAGTATGAGTAGCCATGAGTGAAAACCGGATCAGGGTATCGTCCTTGCTCACCGCGGGAGAAACTACCGGATTGATAAAGACTCCTTCATCCAGCAACATCTTGGTCAGGGTAAGGGTTTTTATATTATCCCTGATGTAAAGGGGGATGATCGGTGTTTGTGAAAGGCCGGTATCAAATCCAAGGCGTTTAAAATTTTCCAATGCATACCAGGTCAGGTCCCAAAGGTGCTTGATGCGTTCCGGTTCATTTTTAATAATTTCCAGGGCGGCAAGTACGGCTGCGGCAGATGCAGGCGTCATACTGGCGCTGAAAATAAGGGTGCGGGAATGATGTTTTATATAATTGATGGTTTCAAAATCGCTGGCAATAAAGCCTCCCAGGGCAGCCAGGGATTTTGAAAAGGTACCCATAATGAGGTCGACCTTTTTGGTAAGGCCGAAATGGGAGGCAGTTCCTGATCCATGCTCCCCGATCACACCGATTGCATGGGCATCATCAACCATAACAGAACCGCCATATTTATCGGCAAGTTTAACGATTTCGGGCAGCTTGGCGATATCACCGTCCATGCTGAAAATGCCGTCCACGACAACGAGTTTCACCCTGTTAGGTTCACAACGTTTTAAAATCCTTTCCAGGGACGTCATGTCATTATGACGGTATTTTATGACCTTGGCAAAGGAAAGCCTCGTGGCTTCAATGATGGATGCATGATCAAGCTCGTCGATAAGCAGATAATCGTTCCTGCCTGTCACGGTGGGAATAACCCCCAGGTTAACCTGGAATCCGGTACTGAAACACAGTGCGGCATCTTTCTTGACAAACTCTGCAAGTTTTTTCTCAAGTTCGATATGCAGGTCAAGCGTACCGTTCAGGAACCTTGATCCGGCGCAGCCTGATCCGTACTTTTCGGTTGCCTTGATCGCCGCTTCCTTGATCGCGGGATGATTGGTGAGCCCCATGTAGCTGTTCGAACCGAACATCAACACTTTTTTCCCGCCAATGGTCACAACAGTATCCTGATCCGATTCGATCATTCTGAAAAAAGGATAGATCCCCATCCTTTCCACTTTCTGCGGATCAGTATAATGAGAAAATTTCCTTTGAAGGATCCTCATAGTTATATTTTTATACGATAAAACATGTAAAGATATACTATTTTCTAAATATTTTGGTCAGCAAATTCCCTGCCCAGTTTCAGGGCTTTGAGATTTTTCTCAATGACAGCATCTCCCTTGGTCCTGAAAGTGAAGCGTATTGCATCTTCGAATTTTTCATAGGCAAGACCCAGGAAGGGGGAAGCGGCGCCAAGGATCACAATGTTGGCTGACCTGGCCGAGCCGGCTTCTTTTGCCAGGGTGTCGGCATCCAGGGCAACATGATGGGGCAGCTTATTGATCTCTGCCAACACTTTTGACATTTCGGGATAATTCGGAATATTGTTGAACGGGATGGTATTGGTCACAAGCCATCCGTTTTCAGGCGAAAGGTAAGCAAGATACCTGAGCGATTCAAGAGGTTCCACCGAGATAATAAGGTCGGCCTGACCAAATGGAATAAGGTCCGAGGCAATCTCATCGTGCGAGATTCTCAGGTTCGACATGACATCCCCTCCTCTCTGGCTCATCCCATGGACCTCCGACTGCTTGAGGAACATCTTCTCCTGAAGTGCGGCGTACCCTATGATGGCAGCAATGGAAATAATTCCCTGACCTCCGACTCCTGCTAAGATGATATCTTTTTTCATCAGATAATAATTAAAGCTGTTATTTGAATTTTTGGCGCATACGTTTATCAACATTCACTATACATTCCCTTCTTGGGATGATTACCGAAACACCGGGGTAATCCAGTTCTTCCTTCATGATCCTCACATTTTCCTCATGATATTTTTTCAGAGGTTTGATCACCCGGATATGAGCTTCCTCAACGCCCACCCCCTTGCAGATATCTTCAATCCGTCCTTCACCGGCCGAATCCTGTCCGCCCGTCATAGCTGTAGTTGCATTGTCAAGAATGATCACCGTGACCGGAGATTTATCATTGACTGCATCGAGAAGTCCTGTTATTCCGCTGTGTGTGAATGTAGAATCCCCGATCACCGCAACAGAAGGGACCAAGCCGGCATCAGCAGCCCCCTTTGCCATGGTAATGGAAGCCCCCATGTCGACGCAGCTGTTAATGGCTTCATAAGGCGGCAGGGCTCCGAGGGTGTAACAACCTATATCGGAAAAAACCCTGCCTTTTGTAAGTTCCTTAAGGACCTCGTTCAGGGCTATGTATGAATCAATATGCGGGCAGCCAGCACAAAGCTGGGGAGGCCGGTTAACCACCAGGCCGGGAACCGGAAGGCCTTTCGTATCAGGCAAACCAAGCGCAACTGCAAGGATATTCGGATTGAGTTCCCCTGTCCTTGGAATTGTTCCGTCCAACCTGCCCCTGATCTTTTTAGTCCCGGGAATATATCCGCGCAGCATTTCCTCGATCACAGGATACCCGTCCTCAAGGATAAGAACCTCACCGCATTCGGCAACCAGCTTTTCCACTTGTTTGCGAGGCAAGGGGTATTGGCCGATCTTTAGCAGGGGATAAGGAATACTTCTGCCTGCGAAATTCTCCTTAAGGTAATTGATCGCAATACCGGCAACAATGATGCCTTTGGATTTATCAGTTGCGTCGGTGTATAAATTAAAGGGAGAATTTTCAGATTCCTCCAGGAAGTGCTTTTGAGTATGAATAAGGTTATCATATCGTTTCCTTGCAATGGCAGGCAGCAATACAAACTGCCTCAGATCGGAAGGCATGTGCATTGTATTCTCGTCACGGCATTCCCTGCGCACAACTCCTGAGCGGGAATGGGCCATTCGCGTTGTGATCCTGAGTAATACTGGTATTTTGTATTTTTCGGAAAAATCAAAAGCGTAGAAAACCATATCGTAGGCTTCCTGCTGGTTCGATGGTTCCAGTATAGGCACCATGGCGAACTTACCGTAAACCCTTGAATCCTGTTCGTTTTGTGAAGAATGCATGGAGGGGTCATCGGCCGAAACAACAATAAGGCCGCCATTGGCCCCCGTAATTGCCGAGTTGATAAAAGGATCGGCAGCAACGTTAAGGCCCACATGCTTCATGCAAACCATTGCGCGTTTGCCGGCATACGACATGCCCAGGGCGGCTTCCATAGCGGTTTTTTCATTCGCCGACCAGCTGCAATGGATGTGGTTTTCTTTTGCAGTCCTTGAATGCTGCACATATTCAGTAATTTCAGTTGAAGGAGTGCCGGGATAAGCATAAATCCCACTCAGGCCGGCATCCAGTGCACCTACTGCGATAGCCTCGTCGCCAAGTAATAAAAGCTTATGTGCCATGATGGTATTGTGATTGTATCTGAGCAAAAATAAGAATATTTTCATTATGCGTTTTCTTTTTTAACTCACACATTATAGCTACTTTTGAGGCAATTTTATTTTTCGTACCAGAACCCTTTCTATGACACTGCGAAATTTACTGCCTGCACTCCTGCTATGCATGATTGGTATGATTACTGCCCAGTTTACTGCCTCCGCCCAAAGTGGCATCATCCGCGGATTCGTTTACGAAAAGGATGGCGGTGAACCTGCTCTTTATACAAATGTATACCTGGCCAAAACGACTTTTGGCGCCACTACCGACCAGAACGGGTTTTTCACCATTTCGAAGATTCCTGCCGGTTCCTACACCCTGATGGTTACCTATATCGGATTTGATACGCTCAGGTTCCCGATAACAATTAACAAAAACGACCTTCTAACCAAAAAGTTTTACCTTACCAAGTCTACGGTAGAGCTGATGGAAGTCAGCGTTTCAGCTTCAAAACAGGATAAAACAACCCAAACCCAGACGTCCATTATAAAAATTACGCCCAAAGAGATCACCCAGATCCCTACCATTGGCGGTCAGCCCGACCTTGCCCAGTATCTGCAGGTCTTGCCTGGTGTGATTTTCTCAGGTGACCAGGGCGGACAGCTTTACATCCGTGGCGGCCCCCCCATCCAGAATAAAGTTTTACTCGACGGGATGATCATTTATAACCCTTTCCATTCCATCGGGCTGTTCTCGGTCTTTGATGTGGATATCCTTAAAAATGTGGATGTTTATACAGGCGGCTTTAATGCACAGTACGGAGGCAGGATCTCATCTGTAATGGATATCACAACCAGGGACGGGAACAAGAACCGTTTCGGGGGGAAAGTGGATGTGAGCACTTTCGGGGCCAAGGCCCTTTTTGAGGGACCTATCGCAAAGGCAAAAACAGAAAACGACGCTTCGGCTTCCCTGATACTTTCGGTCAAGGGCTCTTACCTGGAACAGAGCAGCAAATTGCTTTATACCTATGTTAATGAAAACGGATTGCCTTATAATTACCTCGATATTTATGGCAAGATCTCGATCAATGCAGCCAATGGCAGCAAGGTAAACCTTTACGGGTTTGATTTTAACGATAAGGTGCAGTACCAGATCCTGCAGAATTATAACTGGAATCAATACGGTGGAGGATTGAACTTTGTTGCCATACCGGGTAAATCCCCTGTACTACTGGAAGGCCACATGGCCTATTCCTATTACAGGGTGGAGATGGACCAGGTCAATATGTCGCCGCGTTCAAGCTCGATTGGAGGGTTTAACGTCGGGCTTGACTTTACCTATTTCTTCGGGAAAAGCAATTTACAATACGGGCTTGAAGGTTCAGGATACCATACTGTTCTTAGCTTCTATAACAGTATCAACCGCACCATCAGCTATGACGAGAATACCACTGAAATCTCAGGCTACGCTAAATACAAATGGATAGTCGGGAAATTTGTGATAGAACCGGGCCTGCGCCTGGAATATTATGCGACCCTGGCCAATTTCCGCCTGGAGCCACGCTTGTCGGTAAAATATAATGTGCTGCCTACTTTCAGGCTAAAAATGGCCGCCGGCATGTACTCCCAGGATCTCATCAGTACAACTTACAGCCAGGATGTGGTCAGCCTGTTCACAGGTTATCTCGCAGCTCCCCAGAACCTCCAGGAAGAATTCCTCGGGAAAACGGTCAGCACCCGCCTCCAGCTTTGCAACCAGGTTATCCTGGGATTTGAATGGGACCTATTGAAAAACCTTTCGCTTAACGTAGAAGGATATTACAAGTATTATCCCCAGCTTACTACCATGAACCGTAATAAACTGTATGACGATACACCTGCAAACGCAAGCAAACCCGATTACCTGAAAAAGGATTTTATTCTTGAAACCGGAGATGCCGAAGGTGTGGATGTCTCCCTGAAATACCAGCTTTCAAAACTCAGCCTCTGGCTAACTTATTCCCTCTGTTACGTTCACCTTTATGATGGGGTGATGCATTATGTTCCCATCTGGGACAGAAGGCACAATATCAATCTCGTCGCCACTTATCTTTTCGGGAGAAAAGGCAGCTGGGAAGTTGATGCAAGGTATAACTTCGGATCAGGATTCCCATTTACACAAACCCAGGGATTTTATGAAAAACTGCCGTTCGTCGACATGGGGGGCGATTATACCACCACCAACGGGGAACTGGCCACTCTTTATGCCGATTATAATAAAGGCCGGCTTACCGCATACAGCAGGCTTGACCTTAGCCTGAAAAAATCTTTTTTCTTCGGAAAATACACAAGACTCGACGCCACTGTAAGCTTAACCAATGCCCTGAACCAGGAAAACATATTCTATTTCGACCGTATTTCCTATACCCAGGTCAACCAGCTGCCAATTATGCCAAGTGCCGGTATCAGTGTAACATTCTAATCAGGAAACAAGAATTTAAATTCCCCTTATGCAAAAAGTCAAGGCCCTGGTTTTCACGGCTATGCTGGCTTTCCTCGTATTTGCGGGATGCCAGAAGGAAAACGGCACAACTCCCTCATCCGATGCCAGGTCTGCCTTTACAGGCAACTGGAGTGTTCAGGAATCCTGGGTGAAACTTTATTATGAAGTGAGTATTTCGGCTGATACAAGTTCAAAAGCAGGTGTACTTATCTCCAATTTTGCAGGTATCGGCTTATCCTATAAACCGGCCAAAGCACTTGTTTCGGGCAACACCATTACCCTTGACCCCAACCAGACCATCGGCAACGGGCTTGTTGTAAACGGTTCCGGCACACTTTCAGGCAACACCGTTATTCATTGGAATTATACGATAAGCGACGGGGCTACACTTAGGCAGGTCTCGGCGACTTACACCAAAGATTAGCTTTGACCCTTAAGCGGGATCTTCTTAAGCCTGTTGATCCGCTGAATCACCGTGTCGTAGATTTTTGAAAATTTCGCAGGGTCCTGCTGGTAATACCCCAGATTCCTGACAAACTGTGAGGAAGTGACATGATACCTGAGGAAAAGCTTCCGGTACGCTTCCTTGTTCCATTTCCCGTCCTGCTCCCCCCTGTTCCTCTGTATCATAAGGGCGCCTTCAAGCAAATGAACATCAACAAGCAATGATGTCATTTTTTTTTCGGGGATAACGGAATCGGCAGGCAAACTCTTCTCTTTTTCAGGCCGGGCAGGCGGGCTGCACGATTGAAGAGCAAACAACAAACCCAGGGTAAATAAGACCGCCTTATGCTTCATTATTTCTTTCTTTCCACGTACTCCTTGTTGATGGCATCCAAAATAGTATGCGTAATGTCAAGGGTGTCGTTTGCAACAAGTATCTCCCCTTCGCTCTTGTAACCCATGATATAATCAAACCTGTACGTTTTATTGAAGCGTTTCAGAAAGTGGGTCAGGGTATCGGTCAGTTTCTCGTTCATCGCCATTTGCTGCTGGGTCATCATCTGCGTATACCTGTCCTTTTTCTCAAGCAGATCCTGTTGCCTTTTCATAAGGATCTCATAAATCTGCTTGGCCTTATCGTCGGAAATAGCCTTTGCCTGTACCTTCTGCTGAAAATCAGCTCCGTCCTTCTGTAGCGTCTCCTCGTCCTTTTTCAGTTCCAACTGCATCTTGTTCACTGTCGCTTCAAGATCTTTACGAAGATTCCTGATCAGCTCGTATTTCAGGTTCAGTGAGTCGAGGTTCAGGTAAACGACCGAAAGAGCCTTCCCTTTTGAGTTTTGTAATGCTGCCGGCAATTGCACCTGGTTTTCTTTTTTTGTAAGCACCAGAATATATAATATGACAAGGCCTGCAAGAACTACAAGTCCAAGCACAGTGTTGATGGTGAAAACAAAAAAAGGATGTTTGGGAGCTGATGGCTTTTCTTCGGCGGCCCCGTTGAATTCAATAGCTGCATTTTCCTGAATCTCTCCAGGCATGTTTACATTTTCTTCCTGCATGATTTAAAGTTTTAATTACCTAATTCCGACATGAATTTGATGCGCATAAGCCGGATTTCTTCTTCGGTAAACTCATCTTCGCCTAGTTCACGAAGGGCTTCATTGATGGAATCCGATTCCGCTTTGCGAAAGTACTCGAAAATTTCATCCTGATGGTATGGATCCACCACTTCATCTATATAATAATCCAGATCTATCTTGGTGCCCGAACCTACTATACTTTCGATTTCGGAAAGCAGTTCGCCAAAGTTCAGGTTTTTCGCAAGGGCTATATCCTCCAGTGCAATTTTACGGTCAATACTGCGGATGATATACACCTTGATCCCCGATTTGTTAACCACCGATTTCACGACCATATCCATGGGCCTGATGATCTCGTTCTCCTCTACATACTCCTTGATCAGGTCAAGAAAAGGTTTACCGTATTTATGTGCTTTACCGCTTCCAACGCCTGTGATCTGCTTGAGTTCCTCGGGGTTGATGGGGTACTGGATTGCCATATCCTCAAGCGAAGGATCCTGGAAAATCACAAAAGGAGGCAGCTTTTCCTTGCGGGCAATTTCCTTGCGGAGATCTTTCAGAAGGGCAAACAGGGTTTTATCGGCTGTACTGCTCTTCGACCCCATGGCTTCCATCAGGTCCTCTTCCTCGGGATTCTCATAATCCCTGTCGTCCATAAGCATCATGGAGTATGGATTCCTTAGGAATTCCATCCCCTCGGGGCTGATCTTAAGAAGGCCGTAATTTTCGATATCTTTTGTAAGCAGCCGTTCTATCAGGGCCTGCCTTATCACAGCATTCCAGAATTTCTCCTCTTTTGCTGCGCCCTTGCCGAATTCAGCCAGTTTGTTGTGCCTGTACGATTTTATGGTAGATGAATTCTTACCGATAATTATACTAATAATATGTTTGTTCTTGAATTGCTGCTTGACGGCAAGCACTGTTTCAAGAACCAGCTGCACATATTGCTTTCCTTCAAATTTTTTTCTTGGATGCATACAGTTGTCGCAGTTCTGACAATTTTCTTCCCTGAATATCTCCCCGAAATAATGCAGCAGCTGTTTGCGGCGGCAAACCGATGATTCGCTGTAGGCAACAGTTTCAAGCAGCAGCTGTTTTGCGATTTCCTGTTCGGCAACAGATTTGCCTTTCAGGAACTTCTCAAGTTTCTGAATGTCTTCATACGCATAAAATGCGATGCAGTTACCTTCCCCGTCATCCCTTCCTGCCCTTCCGGTTTCCTGGTAATATCCTTCAAGGCTTTTGGGCATGTCGTTATGAATCACATACCTTACGTCGGGTTTGTCGATGCCCATGCCAAAAGCAATAGTGGCAACAATAACATCAACCTCTTCCATCAGGAATTTATCCTGGTTCGACCTGCGGGTTGCCGCATCAAGGCCTGCATGGTACGGCAGGGCTTTGATCCCGTTCACAACCAGGGTGTCGGCCAGTTCCTCAACTTTCTTTCGGCTGAGGCAGTATACGATACCCGACTTACCCTGGTGCCCCTTGATATATTTTATAATGTCCTTGGAAGCGTTCTTTGTTTTAGCCCTGACTTCATAATACAGGTTGGGCCTGTTGAAGGATGCTTTGAAAACCGTTGCATCCATCATGTTCAGGTTCTTCTGTATATCCTGCTGAACCTTTGGGGTCGCTGTAGCCGTAAGGGCTATTACCGGGACATCCTGCCCTATGGCCTGGATAATAGGCCTTAGCCGGCGGTATTCAGGCCTGAAATCATGGCCCCATTCCGAGATGCAATGGGCCTCATCAATGGCATAGAAAGATATGTTGATGTTTTTAAGAAAGTCGATGTTCTCTTCTTTCGTAATGGTTTCCGGTGCAACGTATAACAGCTTGGTTTTGCTCCGGCTTACATCTTTTTTAACCTGGGCGATCTCCTGCTTGGTCAGGGAAGAGTTCATGAAATGCGCAACTTCTTCCTCGGTTCCGAAACTCCTCATTGAATCAACCTGATTTTTCATCAAAGCAATGAGAGGGGATACGATAATTGCGGTACCCGGCAGCACTAAGGCCGGAAGTTGGTAGCATAATGATTTGCCGCCCCCTGTGGGCATAATAACAAATGTGTCTTTTTTAGCCAGGACATTACGTATCACAGCTTCCTGGCTTCCTTTGAATCCACTAAAACCAAAAACTTTCTTTAATACTTCGTGCAGCTTGTATTCGTCTTTGCTTACTGCCATTTTAAAATGATTAATTTCGTACTTTTGTCTGTCGAACCTTGATTATTAATTTTTTAGCTCCTATATACAAATATAAACATAAACCTCTCCAAATAACCAAAAAAAATTAAAAAAATTGTGCATTGAAAAACTCTGAGGCATTGAAAAAGGTTGCCATCCGCACAATTGCTGATGAAGCCGCTGCAATTCAGAATCTATCTAAATCCATTAATGATGATTTTCTGAAATGCATACAGCATATTATAACCTCAAAAGGGAGGGTGGTTGTCACAGGTATAGGTAAAAGTGCCATAGTGGGGCAGAAAATAGTCGCCACATTCAATTCCACGGGAACACCTGCTATCTTCATGCATGCCGCAGATGCCATCCACGGTGACCTGGGGATCATCCAGAAAGAGGATATCATTATCTGCCTCTCGAAAAGCGGGGAGACTCCCGAAATCAAAGTCCTGGTTCCCCTGCTTAAACAGCATGGCAGCCTGCTGATCTCCATTGCGGGAAATATAAATTCATATCTTGCCCTTCAGTCCGACTATGTACTTGACACTACGGTAAGCAGGGAGGCCTGCCCCAATAACCTTGCCCCCACTTCCAGCACCACGGCCCAGATGGTCATGGGCGATGCCCTCGCAGTATGCCTGCTTGAAGCCAGGGGCTTTACAGCCGGCGATTTCGCAAAATTTCATCCGGGCGGAGCCCTTGGTAAAAAAATGTACCTTAAAGTCTCTGATCTCTATATCAGAAACCAGAAACCCATGGTCAAAACAAGCGATGATATCAAAAAAGTCATCCTTGAAATATCCTCGAAAAGACTTGGGGCTACCGCTGTGCTTGAAGGCAGCAAGCTGGCCGGTATCATTACCGACGGCGACCTCAGGCGAATGCTCGAAAAGGACCTTGACCTCAGGAAACAGCTTGCCGGGGATATCATGTCGGCGGGACCTAAAACCGTAAGCCCTTCCACCCTGGTGATCGATGCCCTTACGCTGATGAGGAAAAATAATATTACCCAGCTCCTTGTCGTTGAAAGATCATCATATAAAGGAGTCATCCATCTTCATGATATCCTTAAAGAAGGAATAATCTGATAAAGAATGGGAAAAAAACCCGGGGGTTTTTCCGTTGCCACCCTCAGCGGCATTGTTTGTTGTTTTTTCATTCTGGCATTTTCACCCACAGCCGTATCCCAGGCAACCAAGATCATGGGGCATGTCAAAGACGCCAAAACGGGGGAAGCCATACCTTTTGTAAATATAGTCCCCAAAGGCACAACCCTGGGCACCCTCACCGACTTCAACGGGAATTACGCCCTTGAATTCAAAACCAAAGCCGACAGCCTCTGGGCTTCGGTACTGGGATACCAGGGCAAAACACATAAAATCACCCAGCACCAGTTCCAGACCATAGATTTTGAGATGGAACCCCAGCAATACAACCTCCAGGAAGTTGTAGTGCGTTATAAAGGAAACCCGGCCGATGAGATATTGAAAAAAGTGATACGGCATAAACCTGAAAACATGCTGCAGTCGTTCGACACATACCAGTATAAGGCTTATACAAAGATCGAAGTGGACGCCAATAACATCAGCGATAAGCTGAAAAACCGGAAAATACTCAAACCTTTTGATTTCGTCTGGAGTTATGTCGACACCTCTATCATCAACGGAAAGTCCTACCTCCCGGTTTTCATAACCGAAACAATGAGCGATGTGTATTACAGGAAATCACCGAGATCGAAAAAAGAGATCATAAGAGCCAGCCGCATCTCGGGTCTTGAAAATCAAAGCGTATCCCAGTTTCTTGGAAACCTGTCACAGGAAGTGGATGTGTATAAAAATTATGTGCTGATCTTTGAGAAGAATTTTACCAGTCCCATTGCCGATTTCGGACTTGACGCATATAAATATTACCTGGTGGATTCCTCGTTTATAGGTAAAAACTGGTGTTACCACCTTATGTTCAAGCCCAAACGCCTGCAGGAACTAACGTTTACGGGGAATATCTGGATCGCCGATACTTCTTTTGCAGTGAGAAAAGTTGAAATGCGCATTGCCAGCGACGCCAATATCAATTTCATCAATGACATTGCCATTGCCCAGGAATATGAGTGGACCGAGAAGCGGTTCTGGCTGCTGACCAAGGACAAGTTTTCGGTTGACTTCAACGTCGTGGAAAATGCCCGCAAACTGATAGGGTTTTTCGCCCACCGTACAGTGCAGTATACCGGTTTCCAGTTCGACATCCCTGAATCGCTGAAGTATTTCTCGATGCCGACCAACGTGATCATTGAACCCCAGGCCGAAAAAAAGGACGAAGCATTCTGGGATGCCAACAGGCCCGACAAGCTCAGCAAGACCGAAAAAGGGATCTACACCATGGTTGATTCCGTAAAGAACATGCCTATTTTTAAAACGTATGTGGATGTGATCTACGGAATAACAACCGGCTATCTCTCCTGGGGCAAGTTTGAACTCGGTCCTTATACCAAGTTATTCAGCTATAACGGAGTTGAAGGGGCCAGGTTCAGGTTCGGGGGCCGTACAGCCAACAGTTTCAGCAAGAAGATACAGCTTGAGGCATACCTTGCATACGGGACCCTCGATGGCGAATTCAAATTCGGGGGCGATATACTGTATATGTTCAGTAAAAATCCCAGGAGGGACCTCGCGGTTTCATACAAATGGGATGTAGAACAGCTCGGGCTCAGCCCCAATGCCTTTTCAACCGACAACATCCTTTCATCGCTTTTCCACAGGGGGCCGAATAATAAACTTACCATGGTAAGGGAATATAAAGTGGCCTATGAGCACGAATGGTTCAACGGCCTGATCAATACCCTTACCGTGACCCACAGGGAAATGTTCCCACTGGGAATGACCAGCTTCGTTGTTTTTCCCGATAATACTGCAACGCCTGTGTTCATGAATTCGATATTTACTTCCGAGGTACGCCTCGATACCCGTTTATCCTGGCGTGAAAAGTTCATTAACTCCGAATTTTACAGGTACACCATAAGTTCCAGTTACCCCATCATCTTGGTCAGTTTCGCTTACGGCATACCCGGTGTTTTTAAGAGCGACTATGAATACGAGCGGCTGCAGGTCAATATCCAGCAGTGGTTCAATTTTTCAACCATCGGCTGGTCCAAATATAAGATTGAAGTGGGTAAGATATGGGGAACCCTGCCCTATCCCCTTCTCAGGAACCATGATGGGAACCAGACTTTTCTTTTCGACGAGGATGCATCCAACCTGATGAATTATTACGAATTTGTCAGTGATACCTGGCTGAGCGTTTATTTTACACATCACTTTGACGGCCTGCTGTTCAACCATATTCCCCTTCTGAGGAAATTAAAATGGAGGGAGGTCGTGCATATGCGCTGTATATACGGCACCCTGGAAGCAAAGAATGAGAACTATTCCCTTTTCCCCGACCAGATGCGACCATTCGGAAGCGAACCTTACTGGGAAGCAGGCGCCGGTATCGAGAACATCTTTAAGATTTTCAGGGTTGATGCCGTATGGAGAATGAGCCACCTGCATGACCTTCAAAATCCCAATGTCACCAAATTCGGACTTTTCGTTTCAATGAACTTTACATTCTGACGATTTTATTAATTTTGACTGAGCTAAGACAAAATACCCCATATGATACTGCGAACCGAGAAAATTGTAAAAAAATACCGTAAAAGAACCGTTGTAAATGAGGTTTCAGTAGAGGTAAATCAGGGGGAGATCGTTGGTTTGCTCGGTCCTAACGGAGCCGGCAAAACCACATCGTTTTACATTATCGTAGGGCTGATAAAACCTCTGGCCGGGGATGTTTTCCTTGATGATGTGAATATCACGAATGAACCCATGTATAAACGGGCCCAGAGAGGTATCAGCTACCTTCCCCAGGAGGCTTCGGTGTTTCGTAAACTCAGCGTCGAAGATAATATCAGGGCTATTCTTGAATTCACAGGACTCAGCAGGGATCAGCAGAAAGAACGCCTCGAGACCCTGCTCGATGAATTCGGACTTCAGCATGTTCGTAAAAGCGAAGGGATAACATTGTCGGGGGGAGAGCGAAGGAGGTGCGAAATCGCCCGCTGCCTTGCAGTTGACCCTAAGTTCATCCTGCTCGACGAGCCATTCGCAGGCATAGACCCTATAGCCGTGGAAGATATTCAAAACATAGTATACAGGCTGAAAGAAAAGAATATCGGAGTTCTCATCACCGACCATAACGTTCATGAAACCCTCACAATAACCGACCGCGCTTACCTTCTTTTTGAAGGTTCAATCCTTCGTGCCGGAACTTCCCGCGAACTCGCCGATGACCCGCATGTTCGCAAGGTATACCTTGGCGAAAATTTCGAGCTCAGGTAAAGTTTAAATAGCATTTCGCTACTTAAATCTGTCTCTGGTATCCCAGCGAAAGCAGGAGGTATAGCAAAATGATCACCGGCAGGGCATTCAGCGAAAATAAAATCAGCAGTACAAGAGATAAAATCAATAAGATGTAACTCTTCTGATTTTCGGCCCAGCCCGTCGTTTTAAACTTAAGTGAGAATATCTTGAAATCTGAAACAAGGAGAAAAGAGAAAAATACCGTAAGGATGGCGATGACCCTTGAGTTTGAGAAAAATTCAGCAAAGAAATCAAGCTTGATAAGCGAAAACAGGTGTGGCTGAAGAAAGATCACCAGAGGAATGGAAGCGAAAAAGATTGCATTTGCAGGGGTGGGCAATCCTATAAAATTATGCTCCTGCCTCAGGTCGATATTGAATTTCCCCAGCCTTATTGCTGAACATACAGGAATTAGCAGGGCAAAATACGGGGTGATGTGCATGCGGTCCAGGGCATTGCAGCTTCCTGCACAGTTTGCCGAAAGAAGGTTAAACACGATAATACCCGGAGCTACTCCGAAGGAAACCACATCGGCCAGGGAATCAAGCTGCTTCCCCAGTTCTGAACGGGCATCCAGCAGCCTCGCCAGGGTGCCGTCAAGAAAATCGAACACGGCTGCAATAAAAATGAAAACAGCAGCCCAAATAACCTGCCCCGACATCATTGAAGTGATGGACAGGGTTCCGCTTACAAGGTTGAGGAGGGTTACCGAATTGGGGATATAGTATTTGAATTTCATAAGGCAAATTTACACTTTTTAAACTCTGTTCGATATGCACGAACCTGCCGTTCGCTAAAGTATTTTTGCTACTTTTGCACCCTAACATATTAACAAAGATACTATGAAAAAACTTCACAAACTACTTTTGCTTGCAGTTTTTATGCTGCTCCTGGGCACATCCTCAATGGCCCAGTTCACAGTTTCGGGAGAATTCAGGCCAAGGGCCGAATATCGTGACGGTTATACCAAGCTGCGCGACTCAACCCAAACCGGTTATGGGGACATCCTCGGCAGGGAACGTATTACTTTCGATTACATGAACGACAAGTTTACCACCCGCTTTTCATTACAGCACGCTTTCGTATTCGGGGAGAATAACTTTTACAACAGCGATACCATCAGGAATAACACGGTCAATATTTTTGAAGCCTGGTTCAAATACAATTTCGTGGATAACTTCTCAATACGGGTTGGCCGGATCACCCTCTCGTACGATGACCAAAGGCTTATCGGGTACAATAACTGGAGGCCCCAGGGATCGGCCCACGACATGGTTGGGTTCCAGTGGGCGGCGCCTCAAGCATCCTACCAGGGAGATTTCGGATTTGCCATCAACAACACCAGTCCGGCCGGCGCTTTCATCTCCAATTACAACATGAAAAATTACAAGTACATGTCGTATTTATGGAACCAGAAGTCATTTTTTAAGGAAATGCTGAAAATTTCGGTGATGGCCCTGGTAGACGCATACCAGCTTCCAACCCAGTACCAGACTGTAACTTCTTCGCAGATACTCTGGGTTGTCAATGGGACCGATACGGTTGGCCATACAACCATCACTACCAAATCCCAGGTTCCCATTACCAATCCCAACCAGGTTTATGCCAGGTACACCCTGGGAGGCAATGTATGGTTCAACTGGAAAAACCTCAGTGCCTGGGCCGGCGGTTACTACCAGGGCGGACACATCCAGGACGGGCGCGAGGTTTCGGCTTATATGTTCGGTGGTAACGTGGGTTACCAGATCGTGAAACCCTTTAAACTGATGATTGGCTACGAGCAGCTGAGCGGGACCGACAACAACCCGGCCAATAAGGCCGACCTTGCCAAGAAAGTGAGCAGCTTTAATGTGTTATACGGGACCAACCACCAGCTGTACGGGTACATGGACATGTTCAACAGTATGCTTCAGACCACTTACAACTACCCGGGACTCAACCAGATCTATGCCCGTGGCACAGTGAATTTCAGTAAGCTAACCTCCCTGGAAGCCACATGGAGGTATTTCAGCTTTGGTAAAGATTATCTCACCGACGGCACAAAAGTCAATAAGAATCTTGGTTCTGAACTTGACATGATGTTCCTCTACAAACCCCTTCCCAATGTTGAGCTGAATGCAGCTTACTGCTATTTCTTCCCGACCTCCACCATGGAACTTCTCAACGGTTTGAAAAGCTCCGTCAGGGGATCCCAGTACGCATATATCATGATCACTTACAAACCAAAATTCTTTACCACCGAAAAGAAATAGTTCATACCTTTGAAACATCCGGCTTTGCAGGCATAATGCTTGTGGCCGGATGTTTTTATTTTTAGCGGTTTATAAACCTGCCAGCCCTGTATGGAATTGCCTGTAGAAATCAAGATAACTGATTATAATTATAAGCTGCCTGCGGATCGCATCGCCCAAAGGCCCTTGCAGGAAAGGGATGCGTCGCGCCTGCTGCTGTGGAAGGATGGCAGGATCTCGGACGAGCATTTTTCGGCTGTTGACAGCCTGATCCCCGAAGGCAGCCTCCTGGTGTTCAACGACACAAAGGTGGTGAGGGCCAGGCTGATGTTTGCAAAATCCAGCGGGGGAGCCATTGAGGTTTTCTGCCTGGAACCCTTATCCCCCTCGGTAGATTTCCAGCTGGCGTTTCAGCAGGGATCGCCCTGCCGCTGGAGCTGCCTGGTCGGAAACAAGAAAAAATGGAAAGACGAGCCCCTTAGAAGAAGCCTGGACGATAAAGGCAGCTGGCTGATGGCCGAAAGAAAATCAAACCTCTCCGACGGATGTTTTGAGATTGAATTCAGCTGGTCTCCTTCTTCACTCTCTTTTTCCCAGGTGCTGATGATGGCCGGCAGCATCCCCCTTCCTCCTTATATTGACAGGGAATCGGATGATGAAGACGTATCCAGGTACCAGACCGTTTATGCAAAACATGAGGGATCAGTTGCTGCTCCGACTGCCGGACTGCACTTTACCAAGGATATCTTTGAGAGGCTCAGAAAACGGCATTGCCGTGAAGAGAGCCTTACGCTTCATGTAGGACTTGGGACCTTCAGGCCCGTTAGCGTGACCAATGTGCGCGATCACATCATGCATAACGAACCCTTCGTGATCAAACTTTCGACCCTGAAAGCCCTGAGGAACAGTTTGGGCTCAACCATAATTGCCGTGGGCACAACCTCGGCACGTACACTTGAAAGCCTCTATTGGCTGGGAGTTAAGGCAGCAGCCAATCCGGGTACCGAAATAAAACAGATGAACCAATGGTTTCCATATGAAACCTTAGATCCCGATTTACCCTCGCCGGCGGAGGCCCTGGATGCCCTTATCCTTTACTTTGAGAACAAAGGCCTCAGCGAATACCATGGAAGTACAAGCCTGATCATAGTCCCCGCTTATACATTCAGGCTGGTAAAAGGACTGATCACCAATTTCCATATGCCCCAGAGCACCCTGCTCCTCCTGGTTGCAGCCTTCGCAGGGACGGGCTGGAAGGATGCATACACCCACGCCCTTTCCAATGGGTACAGGTTCCTGAGCTACGGCGATGCCTGCATGTTTTTACAAAAATAATATATGCAATTGTTTTTCTTTGCTTAACTTTGTCCCTCAAATTCAGAAACCCATGACTTTAGGCATTTTATTGATTTTCGGTTTGGGCACCCAGGAAATAATGTTTATTGCCCTCATCATTCTTCTCCTCTTCGGCGGATCAAAGATTCCCGAACTCATGAAAGGTATCGGAAAAGGCGTCAAAAGCTTTAAAGACGGCATGGCCGGCATAGAAGATGAGCTGAAAACAGACACTAAAAAAGATCAGACCACCAGCGACAAGCCAGAGGAAAAAAAATAAACCTCCTGCTTTAACAAATCAATGGCATCCAATCTGCAGAAATACTGCATACATTGGTTGCCATTTTTGTTTTTAATCACTTCTGCTCAATTCCCCTCCCCGGGGAAGTAAGCCAGTCCGGGGCCCGGGCTGCACACCGTTTTATTTGTGAATGCTTTAACAGTATTTAGAAACAGTCTGAATATAAATTTTTGAAATATTCATGAATCGCTTTGGTATCACCAAATAAATATATATACCTTTGTCCATATTTGCACAGAACCCCTATATTTCCTTAAAAAAATGAAAAAGCTACTGATCTTAGGCGCTGGTACCGGCGGTACCATTATGGCCAACAAAATGCGTAACCTTCTCGAGCGTGACGAATGGGACATTACCATCGTCGACCAGCACAAAACCCATTATTACCAGCCGGGTTTCCTGTTCATGCCCTTCGGGTATTACACCAAACATGATGTGGTTAAACCCAAAACGAACTTCCTCCCCTTCGGTGTCAACGTGATCTTTCAGGGGATAGAACGAATTGATGCAACTTCCGATTCGGTGCATTTAAAAGACGGGACCCTCCTTCACTATGATTTTCTGATCATCGCAACGGGCACCCGCACAGCCCCCGAAGAAACTCCCGGTCTGACGGGCCCCTTATGGCATAAGAATATTTTCGATTTTTACACCTATGAAGGGGCTGAAGCCCTTGCCGGCTTTTTCAAGACATGGAAAGGCAGGGAACTCGTGCTCAATATTGCCGATATGCCGATCAAATGCCCGGTTGCACCCCTGGAATTTGTAATGTTTGCCGACGCTTTCTTTACCGAAAGAGGCCTTAGGAACGACATCAATATCACTTACGTGACCCCGATGTCGGGAGCTTTCACCAAACCCAGGGCATCGAAAGTGCTTGGTGAACTCCTGGTCCAGAAGAACATCAAAATTATTCCTGATTTTTATATAGAGAAGGTGGATAACGAAAAGAAAGCGATAGTTTCGTACGATGAACGCGAGATCCCCTTTGACTGCCTTATATCCATCCCCGTTCATAAGGGAAATCCCCTGATCGGACGCAGCGGGCTGGGCGACGAAATGGACTTTGTAAAAGCCGATAAATACACCTTGCAGCAGGTAGAATTTCCAAATGTTTTCGTGATAGGAGATGCAGGGAATTTCCCCACGTCAAAAGCCGGCTCTGTGGTTCATTTCCAGGCCGATGTCTTGACCGAGAACCTGATGTGTGCCATAGAGAACAGGCCGCTCACCGATAAGTTCGACGGGCATTCAAACTGTTATATAGAGACCGGTTTCGGCAAAGGCGCCCTTATCGACTTTAATTATGATACCGAGCCTTTACCCGGCTCTTTCCCCTTCCCCGGCATAGGACCCTTCGGCCTCCTCAAGGAAACCCGGACCAACCATTACGGAAAACTTATGTTCCGATGGATCTACTGGCATATCCTGTTAAAAGGGAAAGAAATGCCGATCGATTCCAAGATGACTATGGCAGGTAAAAAAATGTAAATCGGGGAATTATGGCTGAAAAAGAAATACAGGAGCAGCTTAACGAGCTCCGTCAGAAAATGGACCTGATGCTGGAATATGTTTCGGTACAGAATCAGAAGAGAGAAGAAATCGATGATTTTGTCGAGGATGCGGGCATAATTGTCAAGGATGTGGTTAAACAAACCTCCTTAATGCTCGACAAAGCCCAGGTTGAACTGGATCATTGCGGCCTTTCCTGCCTCATGATCAAGGTTCTTCAGAACGTCGGCACTTTTCATGAGATGTTCGAAATGATGGAAAGTGCAAAGGATTTCATGAAGGACGTCACTCCCATACTGCATCAGGTTGGGCTTGATGCGGTAAATAAGATGAATGAATTCGACAGCAAAGGGTACTTTGATTATATCAGGGAACTTGGTAATTTCGCTGATCAGTGGGTAACGGTTTTTACAAAGGACGATATCATAAGGCTGGAGAACAACCTGGAGAATATTGCAGGTATAGTTCGCAATCTGTCGGATCCCGCCCTCATGAAAAGCCTGAATAATATGACCCTTGCCCTTTCCTTAGTGAAACCGGATGAGAAACTTGACAATAAATCACTGTTTGGATTGTTCAAACAACTGAACTCTCCCGAGCTGAGAAAGTCATTGTCGTATTCTCTGAGGCTGGTGCAGGCAATGAATAAATGATGGACCATGTACCATGTACAATGTACGAATAGGGAATCTGTTTTTCATTTGTACATGGTACAAGGTACTTTTTACATAACATAGGGTTTAATCAAAAATCAAACTATAAATCAGGTAAAACAAATATTAAACGATCACAACATGGCACAGAAAAATTTTGCTGGAATCAGCGTAGATGTGAATGATGAAGGGTATATGACAAACCCTTCGCAATGGACCAAAGACATTGCCAGGGAAATTGCAAAGGAAGAAGGTATCGAACTTACCGAGAAACACTATTCGTTGCTGGAATTCCTTCGCCAGAAGCAGGCTAAGGGTGAGAGCCTCACAATCAGGTCGGTCGGGACCAGCGGTTTTATTGACATTAAAGGCTTTTACCAGCTTTTCCCGGGAGCTCCCATGAAGAAAGCCGCTAAAATTGCAGGCATTCCCAAGCCGGCTTCCTGTGTTTAATCAGTCAAACAACCTCAACATTTAAAACAATGGTAAAAGAAGAATTTCCCCTGAAAAAAGTCTGCATAATCTGCGCAAAGGGAACGATTGAAGATGTGTATGCAACCCTCGTAATGAGTAACGGCGCCGTGATGGAAGGCATTGAGACCAAAATCTTTTTTACCTTCTTCGGGCTGGATGCCATTACAAAAAAACAAATGAAAAGCCTGCATACAGGCACTGTAGGCAATCCGGCCATGCGTATGCCCGGCGGACTGCCCTTTCCTACCCTTCTGGGCATATTGCCAGGGGTGGAAGCCGGCGTATCGTCCATGATGAAAAGCCAGATGGAAGCCCTGGATATTCCACCGGTACAGGAATTTCTTGAAATGATAGAAGCCGGCGGAGGAGAAGTTTTCGCCTGCAAACTGGCCATGGATATGTTCAAGCTGAAAAAAGAAGACCTCTGGGACGGTGTTAAAGCGGTTCTGACCGTTGGTGAATTTTACGAAATGTGCGGAGGGTTACAAACCCAGATCATCTTCACATAATGTACATTCTCTTATCCGTTCCTGCTGATCTGCTGAAGCAGGTCCGGATCCTTGATTCTTACGAGCCTGTCTTCGACCGACAGTATCCCGTCCTCTTTTAATTTAAGCAAAACCCGGGTTGCGCTTTCCCTCGATATTCCTATCAGGTCGGCAAGTTCCTGCCTTGTAAACGGGATCTCAAATTCCATGTTCTCGTATATGATCCGCGAAAAATACAACATTGCGTCGGCCACCTTGCCGTAAGTCTTCTTCTGAGACTGGCTCATGAAGCGGTGAAAATTGTTCAGACTGTCGCGTGAAACCGAGATAAGAATCTCGTAGGCAAACTCCCCATTCTTTTTAATGAGTTGCTTAAACATACTTATGTCGATATAACAGACCTTGATGTCTTCAAGTGCAGCGTAAGAATAATGGTTCACTCTGTCACCAAACAGTGACGGCAGCCCCAGGTAACTGTATCTCTTGACTATCTGCAGGATTTGCTCTTTATCCTTTGATGTCCTCACATATTCCTTGACCAGCCCCGATTTAAGGTAAATAATGTTTGAATTCAGGGATCCTTCATGAATTATAATATCACCCTTTTTAAATTCAGCTTCACGGCTGTTTTCATTCACCAGGTCCAGCTCCCCGGGCGCCAGTATGGCAGCGGCACAGGACTTTTCCTTGCAATCACGGCAATGGGTTTTATATGGAAGGGGATCGGGAAACATCAGGTTAACAGATAAGTTCGGATGATTTTGCCCACAAAGATGGGGTAATTTTCACTAACTACATGTGATTATTATCACACTTATTATTGCTTGTTGTCATTATATCACGCTATCCTGCTCACTGTCTATTATATCCAATTGCATACATTGTTGTATTCAGTATCACGACTGCTTAATCTCAAACTGCACATGGTATTGGTAATTTTGACCACATGGTTTCAGGCCTGCTTTTATCATCATTAAAGCTGAAGGGCCTGCTAAAGGAAAAACATATGAAAGCAGCAATTCCCACGAACGACGGTATAATGATGGCCAGCTTATTTGAACAGGCCAAGGGGTTTCTTGTCCTGAATATTGAACTGGGGAAAATTGTAAAGGAAGAATTAATATGGAATAATACCAGGTATATCGCAGATTCACCCGAAGGATTTCTGGCTCCCCTTAATGAGTGTTCAGCGGTTTTTGCCGAAAAGATAGCAGATTCCCTTAAATCAGCCCTGGGCAAAAAAGGCATCTCCCTGATCCGGAGCCACGATAGTATAATCACAAATGTTATTGTGAACTATCTGGAAAATGAAGTCGGCAAAGCAGCCGATTATTGTTGTTGTCCGTGATGAGCTCTGCTGTATGAACCTCGAATCGTATTTCAAACCATTCCGCAACTCTACAATAGGTGATGGGCAGACTTACCTTACCCGGTATGGCCTTCAGCATATGGTATATGCCGACTGGATCGCCAGCGGCCGTTTATACAGACCCATTGAAGATATTATTACAGGCCGAATAGGTCCTTTTGTGGGCAATACCCATACCGAGACCAGCGAAACCGGTAAATTGATGACGCTTGCCTATCACAGGGCCCATCAGAACATCAAGAAACATGTCAATGCCGGGCTAAACGATGTGATCATCACCACGGGCTTCGGGATGACAGGGGCTGTTGTGAAATTCCAGAGGATACTGGGAATGAAACAATGTGCCATGCTTTCAGGCGGGAAATGCCTGAAAGAAAAGGAAAAACCCGTGGTTTTCATCACCCATATGGAGCATCATTCGAATCAAACCTCCTGGTATGAAACCGTGGCCGATGTAGTAGTTATAAAACCGGGCAAAGATCTGTTGTTCGACCTCAACCATCTTGAGGACACCCTGAAATCATACGGCAAAGGCAGAAAACTTATAGGTTCCTTCACTGCCTGTTCGAATGTGACTGGCGTAAGAACACCCATTCATGAAATGGCGGCCTTGATGCATAAGTACGGAGGGAAGATATTTGTTGATTATGCAGCCTCTGCACCTTACGAAGATATTAATATGCATCCCGGTGATCCTATGCAGGACCTGGATGCGGTGTATTTCTCTCCGCATAAATTTCTTGGAGGGCCGGGTTCCTCGGGAGTCCTGATTTTCAATACAAACCTGTACAACAACCGTGTTCCCGACCAGCCGGGAGGAGGCACAGTTGATTGGACCAATCCCTGGGGCGACTACAAATTCATTGATGATATAGAAATACGGGAAGACGGGGGTACGCCGGGCTTCCTTCAGTCAATACGGGCCGCTCTAAGCATGGATCTGAAGAACCAAATGGGGGTTTCAAATATACGCGAACGGGAAGACCAGTTGCTGGCTGTCGCGTTCGGGGAACTCTCGGGAGTCCCGGGACTGCATATCCTGGCCGACAATGTCACTTCCCGCCTGGGTGTTATTTCGTTTTATATTGATTCCATTCATTATAACCTCATTGTTTCCCTGCTGAGTGACCGCTTCGGAATTCAGGTCAGGGGCGGATGTGCCTGTGCCGGAACTTATGGTCACTACCTGCTTGATGTGAGCTTTGAAAAATCACAAAAGATAACGAACAGCATTTCCAGCGGAGACTTATCTGAGAAACCAGGCTGGGTAAGGCTTTCACTTCATCCGACCATGACAGACCAGGAGTTGGTTTACATTGCTGATGCATTACGCCAGATCTCGCTTAAGCATAAAGAGTGGATCAGCGACTACGAGTACAACAAACACACCAATGAATTCAGGCTTAACAGGGAAAATCCCTCAGCCACAGATATCAATAAATGGTTAACTCTGCAATAATATCACTATGGCAACACTTGAAATAGACGGTAAAGCGTTTCTGGTAGACGGAGATGGTTTTCTCACCACTCCCGAAGTCTGGACCGAAGAGGTGGCAAGGAGTTTTGCCCGATACGACGGTATCACCGAAATGAATGAAAAACACTGGGCTGTAGTCAAACTTATACGCCGTACCTGGGAGGAGAAGGCGATGGCTCCCATGGTAAGAGTACTATGCCAGGAAACCGGACTTAAACTCCGTGAGATTTATGAACTTTTCCCGCTGGGACCGGCCAGGGGTGCTTGCCGCGTGGCAGGCCTGCCTAAACCCGATGGTTGCGTATAAACCCTAAGGCATATGACCTGGTATACCGTGTTTTTCTTCATTGCCTTCCTGGTTTGCATGGCCGGTCTTAGCTTTCACCTGCTTCGTCTTTTGCAATCAGGGAACAACATGGACTATGCACCTCAATCGGGAAGCATTACGGCAGGAATTCGATACTCCTTCACCGGGGCCATGAGCCCGACAAAAAAGGAATCTGCTTTCCTGCATCTTCCAACCTATTCAGCAGGAATCATCTATCACCTTGGAACATTTCTATCGGTGCTTCTGATTTTTATTTTGTGGGCGGATGTGATCTTCCCTGCGGCCCTGTCATGGGGTCTTGCCTCATTTCTGCTGGTATCTGCTCTTTGCGGTATTGGTATACTGCTCAAAAGAATGATAAAAAAAGGGCTGAGGGAACTCTCAAACCCCGATGATTATATTTCAAACGTTCTTGTTACCGTTTTTCAGCTCCTGATGGGACTTACACTGGTTTCGGGTAAGGTTTTCACTCCCTGGCTTTTTATTGCAGCAGCACTGCTGTTATTTTACATTCCTCTTGGAAAGTTAAAACACCTTTTGTATTTCTTTGCGGCAAGATGGCAACTTGGGCTTTTTTATGGCCGCAGGGGCGTATGGCCTCCCATAAAGAACCAGAAACCCTGAGCCATGGAAGAAGCTATCAATAAATTTGTATTAGCCCCGGCAGAAGTTGTGGACCCCGGTTCCTTAACAAAAAGAAGGAAACTTACCCAGGGGGAGATTAACAAAGCCCTGAAAGTATTTGAAAACGGAGGAGGAGCAAAACTCCTGACTCACCTGAACAGTTGTGTTCACTGCGGATTATGCGCCGAAAGTTGCATTTATTACAAGGCCACAGGCGATGACCGCTTTACCCCGGCCCGCAAAGTCGACCTGGTCGCTTCGGTTTACCGGAGGTACCATACATTCGCAGGAAAGTACCTGCCTTCATTGGTCAGCGCGAGGGATCTCAATGAAGATACAGCTGATGAAATGGTGGACCTGCTTTTCGGCGCCTGCACCATGTGCGGCCGCTGCACAATGCATTGTTCCATAGGAGTCGACATTGCATACCTTGTCAAAACAGGCAGGACCATGCTTTCAGTAATGGGGATGGTGCCTGCCACCTTGCAGTCGACAGTTAAAGCTGCCGTTGATACCGGCAATAATATGGGCATCCCCACCCCTGAATTCGTGGACACCCTGAAATGGATGGAAGATGAGATGATGGATGAACCGGGGACAAAGGATGCCCGCATCCCTGTGGATGCGAAAGGCAGAAACATCCTCTACACCCTCAATCCGAGGGAACCCAAATTCTTCCCCCTTTCCATTTCGGCTATGGCAAAGATCTTTTATGCTGCAGGCGAAAGCTGGACTCTCTCATCGTCAATGTACGACATCACCAATTACGCCTACTTCTCGGGAAACCAGGATGAGGCCTCGCTGATCGCAAAGAGGATGTGGGATGAGATGGATAAACTGGATGCATCCACCCTGGTACTTGCCGAATGCGGCCACGGTTCACGTGCCCTGAGATGGGAATCGCCGAATTACTTACACAAGACATTCCCTTTCAAAGTAAAAACCTCTGTTGAGATCATAGCCGATTATCTCCATGATGGCAAGATAAAGCTGGACAGGGAGAAATTCAAAGAAGCAGTCACCCTGCATGACCCATGCAACCTGGTAAGAAGCGGAGGGATATGCATGGAACAAAGGTATATCCTGAATGAATTTATCAAAGATTTCAGGGAAATGACACCCTGTGGGATCGACAACTATTGTTGCGGGGGCGGGGGCGGACAGCTTGCCATGAGCGAATACAATGAACGCAGGATGAAGACTGCCAGGGTTAAAGCTGAACAAATAAGAAAAACCGGGGCTAAGATCGTGGTATCTCCCTGCCACAACTGCGTGGACCAGCTGACCCAGATCAATTTTTCATTTAAACTGAACGTACAAATAAAAACCCTGGCAGAGCTTGTTGCCGACGCCCTTATCTTATAAAATATGAGTGAACTCATTTATCTCGACAATTCTGCCACTACCTTTCCGAAGCCGGCCGTGGTGTATGATTTCATGTGTGATTTCTACCGCAAACACGGTGTAAATCCGGGCAGGTCAGGCTTTGACGCGGCTCTTGAAACAGAGGAAGTGATCATGAATACCCGTAAAATGCTCACGAAACTGTTCAACGGCACCGACTACAACCGGCTCACCTTCAGTTATAACGCCACTGATTCCCTGAACATCATCATACAGGGCCTGGCCTTGCAGGGCGATCATGTGGTCACTACGAAACTGGAGCACAATTCAGTGCTGCGCCCGCTTTACCACCTGGAACAGGATAATCGCATTGAAGTCACCCGTGTGCCGTTTGACTCGCATGGTTACGTAGACCCTGAGGATATACGAAAAGCCATCCGCAGTAACACGAAATTCGTGATCGTAAACCACTGTTCCAACGTTATAGGCACAATACAAGCGGTAGAGGAAATCGGGAAGATCTGCAGGGAGGCCGGGGTTTACTTTGTTGTTGACGGAAGCCAGAGTGCAGGGGCCGTTCCCGTGGATATGAAAAAAATGAACATCGACGTGTTTGTGTTCACAGGTCATAAATGCCTCATGGGGCCAACGGGAATAGGAGGTTCTTACGTGATGGAAAATGTCAGTATAAAGCAGACACGCTTCGGCGGAACAGGGGTGAGATCGGCCCAAAAGACCCATCTTGACGAATACCCGTACAGGCTTGAATGCGGCACCCTGAACCTGGTTGGTGTGGCCGGCTTGAATGCAGGGGTAAACTGGATACTTGAACAGGGAATAGAGAAAATGCATGAAAGGGAGATCATGCTGTGGAACAGACTCAGGACCGGTGTTCAGGGCCTGGATAACGTCACCACCTACTGCGCCGAAAGCCCAATCAATAAAAATCCTGTACTAAGCTTAAACATCAAAGGCTTCGATTCGGGCGATGTGGGAACCATGCTCGATGTCGATTATAATATTGCCTGCCGTACAGGACTGCAGTGTGCACCCCTGGTGCATGAAGTGCTGGGAACCGATAAAATACACGGTACGGTAAGGTTAAGCATAGGACCCTTCAATTCAATTGAGCATATTGATGCGGCGGTGAATGCCATAAGCGAGATCTCAGGCATCAGTAAATAACTTCAGCCTTCGTAATAAGTCCCAGGCCGGTGTGATATATATCACACCGGCCTGGGACTTATTACATGCGATTTAAGCGCTTTAATGTTAGGCCGACTTCTACCTTTGTACACATCTATTTATCTACATTTTTACATCTAACAAAAATTCTATGGGCACAGAACTCGAGAATCAGATTGCTGATTTAAAAAAACAAATCAACCTGCTTAAGGAAGGCACTAAAGACCAGCTTTCGATGGTGGTCTTTTCAGGCGACATGGATAAGATCCTTGCTGCTTTGATCATTGCAACAGGCGCAGCCGCTTTCGATATGAAAGTTAAACTCTTCTTTACTTTCTGGGCGATTTCCGCATTGCGGGATCCTGCAAAAACCGGCAAAGGCAAGAATTTCATTGAGAAAATGTTTGGGATGATGCTTCCTAAAGGGAGTCCCAAACTGAAACTTTCCAATATGAACATGTGTGGTGCTGGCACCGCCATGATGAAAGGGATCATGAAGAAACACAAGGTCGCATCCATTGAAGAAATGCTGAAAACAGCAGCTGAGTTAGGCATAGAGATCAACATCTGCGAGATGTCGATGAACCTGATGGGGTTTAAAAAGGAAGAGATGATAAATTATCCGCATATGACAATTTGCGGGGTTGCAACTTTCCTTACCGATGCAGCTGAAAGTAAAATTCAATTATTTATATAATTAATTATAAACTGCAGAAAACCTGCTCCGGGTCTCGGGCGGATCGTCCCGGATCATTCCCGGAAAATTAAAAAGGAGAAAACACAATGAGCACAGAAGAATTAAAAAACCTCAAATCGAACACCATCGTTGATGCACGCGGAACCGCTTGTCCGGGACCGTTATTAGCTGCAAAAAAAGCCATCGGAGAGATTGAATCAGGAGAAATTATGGAAATCTATTCCTCGGATGAAGGCACAAAGAACGATATCCCAAAGTGGTGCAATAAAATGACCCATGAATTTTTAGGGATCATTGAAGAAGACAGCTATTCAAGATTATTTCTGAAGAAAGCATAAACCTCAGCCCCGGGATTCTTTTCAGTCTATACCCTGCTACTCTTAAAGCTGCTGATTTGATGAAGAGGACAAGTCTTCCGGGGATTGGTTTACCAGGGCGGGTTTTAACCGGCAACCCTTTATCGGTTCGACCGGCCCTTACCAGGAACAGGAATAAAAACAAAAATCTGATTTATGGAAACAAAAAAATCGCCCAGGATCCTGGTATTCTCTACCGACAAGATCTCTGATCCCGGCATTGACCAGGCAGGACTTCGTAAGATCCATTATTCGCCAACGGTATATACCATTAGCCTGCCATGTTCATCGGGCATCAAGCCCCGCTGGGTCATGCGTGCATTCGAGCAGGGCTTCGACGGAGTGTTCATTGCCGCCGACGGGCATGAATGTTCCTACAGTTCACGCTGCCCTGAGTTTACCAATAAGATCATCGAAGAATGCCAGAAGCAGATGACGGCAAAGGGAATAAGTCCCAAACGCATCAGGATGGCGGCTATTTGTTCTGTATGTGCCGAGCCCTTTGCCAGCCACATGGCCAATTTCACAAAAATCTTAGCTGAACTTTCATGAAGACAGAAGAAAAAAAATACGATGTAATGGTTATCGGGGGCGGCATTGCCGGGCAGGAAGCGGCCTTATCTCTTGCCAACATGGACTATAAAGTATTGCTTGTCGAGAAAGGTTTATCCATTGGCGGCAAGATGATACAGCTGAGCAAGGTGTTTCCAACCCTTGACTGTGCAGCATGCATCACAACACCCAAGATGTCGGAAACGGCAAGACATTCAAACATCACTTTATTATTGAACTCAGAGATCGATAGTATAAAAAGGAATGAAAGAGGCTTTCATCTTGAGATCAATAAAAATCCCAGGTATGTAAAACCTGAAGCCTGCACCGGCTGCCAGGAATGTGAAATGGCATGTCCGGAAGTACGCTCTGATGAATACAATGCACATCTTGCAGGACGTAAAGTAGCCTACATCCCCTTCAGCCTTGCCAATCCCAGGATTGCTGTTATCGAGCGCCAGGACACATCGGCTCCCTGCATCGCAGCCTGTCCGGGTGGAGTGAAACCCTATGGGTATATTTCGCTGGTCCGCAACGGTCAGTATGAAGAGGCCATGCACCTGCATATGGAGGACATTCCTATACCGGGGAGCCTGGGCCGTGCCTGTTATTCACCCTGTCAGGGTGAATGCACCCGCGCAAGTCTCGAAGCCACGGTCGACATCCGCAGGATAAAAAGATTTTTTGCAGAGGACTATTATATTAAATACCCTGAAGCGCCCGCAAGGCTAATAGAAAAGAACAGCGGCAAGAAAATTGCCATAGTAGGTTCAGGACCTGCCGGCCTTACCGCCGCTTACCACCTGGCTCTTGCCGGCCACAAGGTGAAGATATTCGAGGCTGCCCCTGAAGCAGGTGGTATGTTAAAGCTTACACTCCCCGCTTACCGGCTCCCGAATACCGTCGTGGACAGGGACATTGAGAACATCACTTCACTCGGAGTTGAGATAGAGTGCAACCACCCTGTTGGCAGCCTGCACAAGATCAAAGAACTGGGTTATGATGCTGTTTTCGTCGCTGTTGGAACGCATAAAACCAGCAAGATGAACATCCCCGGTTCAGATCTTAAAGGGGTTGTTTCCTGCCTTGATTTCCTGAGGGAATCGAAAATTGGTCTAAAAACCGATCTTACAGGTAAAAAAGTTATGGTGATCGGTGGCGGGAATACCGCCATGGATTCGGCCCGCACAGCTTTGCGATTAGGAGCGTCAAAAGTTTCCATCATTTATCGCAGGAGCCGCGAAGAAATGCCGGCATGGAAAGACGAAATCCATGAGGCCGAAGAAGAAGGAATACACTTTGAGTTACTCCGGAACCCTGCAAAATTTGCTGGCGCAGATGGCAGTCTCACTCATGTTGTCCTGATCAAGATGGCCCTGGGTGAACCGGATGCAAGCGGCCGCAGGAAACCTGTCGAGGTAAAGGGTTCTGAATATACCGAGGACGTTGATTTTGTTATTGAAGCCATAGGGCTATCCCCTACCACATCCGCCTTCAGCAAAGAAATTGAACTGGAAAAGGACGGCCGAATCAAAACCGATAAAAATACATTGCAGACTGCCACCCCCTGGTTATTTGCAGGCGGAGATTCGGTCAGCGGTTCTTCAACCATTATTGAAGCAGCCGGACAGGGAAAACGTGCAGCCTTTTATATGGACAAATACCTGCAAGAACTTGAATTGTCTGATTTCGAGTTTGGCGACAAACTTCCGGCAGTGGACAAAAAGAAAATTTTAGCCAGGACCGACATTAAATTGAAACCTGCGCTGGATGAAAAAGTAAGGCCGGTTGCAGAACGGATTAAAGACTTCAATGAAGTTGAATTTACATTCACTGAAGAAGAAGTTCACCAGAGCGCCGACCGCTGCCTCGATTGCAGCAACTGCAGGGAATGTCACCAGTGTGTGAGCGCCTGCCCGGCATACGCAATAGATTTCTCCCAGAAAAAAGAAATTGTAAAAGCATATGCAAGTTCAGTGATCATTGCATCCGGCTTCAATTTGTTCAACGCTGCATATAAACCGCAGTATTCTTTCAACCAGCTTCCCAATGTGATCGATTCATTGCAGATGGACAGGCTCATCGCCCCGACCCGCCCCTACAATAACGTACTCAGGCCGGGTGACGGGAAAACCCCGGGAAATATTGCTTATGTATTGTGCACAGGATCCAGGGATTCAAGCCTTGAAAATTTCCGTTCATGTTCGGTTGCAGCTACTAATAATCCCATTTGTTCACAGATTTGCTGCATGTATTCGCTCAAGCAGGCTCAGCTTCTTATGGGAGCTTTACCCATGGCGGATATCACAATCTATTATATGGACATACGCACTTTTGGCAAGGGTTACGAGGAATTTTACCAGCAGTCGAAATCCATGGGTGTTAACCTGGTGAAAGCCAAAGTTGCCAGGATCAAAGGCAAGGAAGACGGAAAGGGAGACGTGGTTTTGAGGATTGAAGATGTGGAGACAGGACAGGTAAAAGAAATGACCCATGACCTGGTGGTGCTTTCGGTAGGCATGATGCCCGAGAATGCAGTACTAAAGTCATTTAAAGACGGCAGCCCTGCTCTTGACCAGTATAATTTCATCAAACAGATCGACCTTCAACTGAACCCGGCAAGGACCAGCGTGGAAGGAGTTTTTGTAGCCGGCACATCAGCAGCCCCTATGGATATTCCCGATTCGATTTTATCGGCAGGGGCGGCAGCGAGTGAGGTGGCGGCATATCTTAGTCAACAATAAAAATGTACCATGTACCATGTACAATGTACAAATGAAATAGAAAAATGGAAGAGAAAAAGAAAAAACAAAGAATAGGCGTTTACATCTGCCATTGCGGGGGTAATATCTCCGATTACGTGGATGTGGAGCAGCTTCGCGATATAGTGGGCCAGGAAGAAAACGTGGCAGTTTCAAAAAATGTGATGTTTGCGTGTGCCGATTCCAACCAGAAGGAGATGATCAAGGATATTCAGGAAAAGCAGCTCGATGGTATCGTCGTGGCTTCCTGTTCTCCCAAGCTTCACCTGCATACTTTCCGGGGCGTAGCTGAACGTGCTGGGTTAAATCCCTATAATTATGTACAGGTTAACGTGCGTGAGCAATGTTCCTGGGCCCATTCAGATCACCCTGACCAGGCATCGTACAAAGCAGCCGGTTTGATCCGTGCGGGTATCCGCAGGGTTTCAAGTTCAGAAGCCCTCACAAATATTGAAGTCAAAGCCACCAAATCGGTTGTTGTAATCGGCGCGGGAGTTGCCGGAATGCGGGCTGCAATAGACCTTGCACGCATGGGCAATCAGGTTGTGCTGGTTGAGAAAGAACCGGTTGCCGGCGGACAAATGGCCGGTAAAGGTCCGGTATTCCCTACAAACCAAAAAGGACAGGAACTGGTGGATACCCTTCTTGGAGAGATCCGGAAATTATCGAAGATCACCCTGTTCACCTCGGCTACCGTAGATAAAGTCACTGGCAGCATAGGAAATTTCAAGGTGGATGTGAGAGTGAACGGCACCCCCGGCGAAGTCATGAGCTTCCCGGCAGGAGCCATACTGGTAACTACCGGTTATGAATCCTATGCACCCAAAGAAGGCGAATATGGTTTCACCGAAGGCAGCAGGGTGATCACGATGAAAGAATTTGACAAGCTGGTTGATTCATCAAACGGCAGTCTTTCTTACCAGGGAAAAGCTGTTAAGACCATTGCATACATCTACTGTGTAGGCATGAGGCAGACCAAGGGAGAGAACAAATATTGTTCAAGGAGCTGCTGTACCGCCGCCATCCATTCTTCCATCACAGTACATGAAAAGTTCAAGGGCATAAAGGCGTTTCATTTGTACCGCGACATCCGCACTTACGGAAAAAATGAAATATTGTATGAGAAGTCATCCAAATTGGGTGATACTTACCTGATGTATCAGGAAAAAGAGCCTCCTCAAGTGGTGCAGGGGAAAAATATTGTTAATGTAAAAATCAAGGATTCGCTGACCAGGAAAAGGGAACTTGAACTTGACGCCGACCTGGTAGTATTGGTCACCGGCATGGTGCCCCGTAAAGACAGCCAGGATATCGCAAACAAACTGAAGATACCCATCGGGAGTGACAAATTCTTTAACGAGATACATCCGAAACTCAGACCGGTTGAAACTGTAATCAATGGAGTATTCCTGGGCGGAAGTTGCCAGGGACCCAAAAATATAACCGAATCGGTACAATCGGCAATGGCGGCTTCGGCAAAGATCAATGCCATTATTCGTAAAGATACGCTTGAGCTGGAACCTATTGTTGCCCGTATTGATGCGGAAGCCTGCACCTGGTGCGGAAAATGCCAGGAAGTATGCGAATACGATGCAATTTTCCAGATAGAAACTAACGGCAAAGTCGTGGCGTCGGTGAACGATCCTGTTTGTAAGGGCTGCGGGATCTGTGCCCCAATATGCCCTGCCGACGCCATAGACATTGCCCAGTATACAAATGATGAGATCGAAGGGATGATAGACGGATTTTCGCAACAGGTAGACCTGAATGTCGAAAAAGGGAAATCAGGACAAGAGGGAGATGCAGGAGGCATGAAAGACTTTCCGCAAATCTGGAAATCCATCATGGAAGACCTCTTGGAGGAACCAAAGACAATTCCCCAGATCGCTGCCAGCCTTCAACAGCCTTCGGAACTTGTAACCTGGCACCTGATGACCATGAATAAATATTATATTGTTGAGTCGGCAGGCATTGACGATAATGATGAATACTTCCTCTACAAACTTAAAAACCAGGCGAAATGACCAAGATAGATCCACATTTTGCAGATGAACTGAAAAAATACGGGGCAAAGGATTTCGATGCCTGCTTCAACTGCGGGAATTGTACTGCAATTTGTACACTTACTGAGAAATCGACCAACTTCCCCCGAATGATGTTACGTCTTGGAATGCTTGGCCTGAAAAAGGATATTCTGGCCAGCAGGGAGCCATGGTTATGTTATGCATGCGGTGATTGCAGTGAAACCTGTCCAAGGCAAGCAGGTCCCGGCCAGTATATGGCTGCTATCAGGCGTTATGCCATCTCGGCCTATGAACCAACAGGCCTAACAAAGCTAATGTTTAAAAGTAATCCCATATTTGTTTTTGTCACTTTGCTAATTGCTGTATTCCTGGGTTTCTTTCTGTTTACCCTGAAACCCGAATATGAAGTATCGCGCTGGATATTCGCTTACCTTCCATATGCTGTAATTCACAACATGGGCTTAGTAATTTTTGGTTTTACCGGACTTTCCATGATCTGGGGTGCACTATCCATGATCCTGAATCTGAATCGGAATAAGGATAAAAAAGAAAAGTCAGATGTAAGCTTTTTCAAAGCCCTTTCTCTTGTGATCAGCGAGCTTACAACTTTGAAACGTTACCAGAACTGCGACACCGAGGAAGATTCATTCTGGAAAGAAAAACCCTGGTATGTGAAGCCCTGGTTGGTGCATTGGGCCATCATGTGGGGATTTATAGGTCTGCTTGTTGCAACCAGCCTTGATTTCATCCTGAAAGATCCTGTAACCACGATATGGTGGCCAAGCCGTATCCTGGGATCCATCGCCGGTTTGTTCATGGTATACGGAACCAGTTTGGCCATCAATTACCGTTGGAAAAAAGTGACCAAAGCATACAGCGAAACAAGCGCTGCAGACTGGACATTCCTTTGGTTCCTTTGGATTGCAGGAATAACCGGGTTCTGGTTAGAAGCCTCGGTTGCATTTGGAGCAGACAATATTGCAACCCAGTTCATTTTCCTGGTTCATACCGTGATCTCGATGGAACTTGTGCTGCTATTTGCCTTTTCCAAGTTCGCACATGCCCTTTACCGCACCCTGGCATTGTTTTTTCATTTCAGAAACCAGGGTTAGACATCCGGAACAGGGAAGTATTTATACCCTTTTCCGCAGGTGACGGCGATAATACATGATGAATCATAGGATAAAGGCTGTCATTATTAACATCCAATAGCCCTGGATGACAATGAATAAATTTAAAATAAAATTTGCGTTTAATACGATAATTATGTAACTTTGTTTATTGGATTATCGGGTTAATGCAAAATTTTATGATCAAACGCCTCATTACACATCAGATCCGGGATCACCTGTCAAAGAAAGAAATAACACTCATCGGAGGTCCGCGCCAGGTTGGGAAGACCACCCTGATGAATATCCTTATTGATGATCTGAAATCAGCAGGAGAACCTGTGTTGTTTCTTAGTTTTGATTATGAATCGGATCTCCCCTTTCTTCGCTCCCAGGATGCCCTGATCAGCAGAATTAATCTTGAATTCGGCCAACGAAAGGGATTTGTGTTCATTGATGAAATCCAGAGAAAAGAAAATGCAGGGGTTTTTCTTAAAGGCCTTTACGATATGCAGCTTCCCTGTAAATTCATTATTTCCGGTTCCGGAAGTATTGAGCTGAAAGAAAAAATATCTGAATCACTGGCCGGGAGGAAACGTATTTTCGAAGTTTTACCCCTGAGCTTTCATGAATTTCTTGACTACCGCACCGATTATAAATATTCCGACAGGCTGCCGGCTTATATTAATCTGCATTTCCCTTTTGTAATGACCTTGTTTAATGAATATCTGAATTTTGGAGGTTATCCCCGTGTGGTAACAGAATCTTCTGCCCGTGAAAAGCTGCAGGTCATCAATGAAATTTTCCAGTCGTACATTGACAGGGACATACGTTTATTTTTACAGGGTGACCGTCCTGAGTCATACGCAAGGCTTATTAAATTACTTGCGGCTCAAACCGGCCAGATCCTGAATCTTAACAACCTGGCCAATATTGCTCAGTTGAGTGTGCCCACCATCAGGAAGTATCTCTGGTACGCAGAAAAAACATATTTTGTCAGGCTGCTTACTCCATATTTCAACAATGCGATCAAGGAAATAACAAAATCCCCTGTAGCATATTTCTATGACCATGGGATGAGAAACCTGGTCCTGTCATCTTTTGGAAATCTTCAACGGCCGCAGGATCAGGGTTTTGTATTTCAGAACATTGTTGGAAATCTCCTGTTACACGAATTAAGGGTATCGCAATATCCGGTACATTTCTGGCGTACCACCGATAAAGCTGAAGTTGACTTTGTGATCGATCGGGGGAAAGACCCTATCGGGATTGAAGTCAAGTTGAGTGCATTAAAAAAGCCCATGATGACCCGTTCCCTCAGGAATTTCATTGATAAATACCAACCCACTGAAGCCTGGGTTGTAAATCTCGCTTTGGATGATGAAATAACTATTGGAAAAACCCGGGTGCGGTTCGTACCGTTTTTCAATCTGCACGAAATTCTGAAGGAACTCATCAGTTCATTCGAAGCCAATTACCAGGTCCAGGAAAGGAAGTTCGCATATAAGTTTCTGCGAAAAAAGCAGAAATTCTTTCCCGAAAATCGTTAATTTCGTATCATGGCTGAAGTAAAAAAACCGCTATTTAACAAACGTATCTTCTGGGATGTGAATTTTGAGGCACTTGATTATGACCTCCGGGCCAATTTTGTGATCGAGAGAGTATTTGAGAGGGGCGACGTGGAAGATATCAGGCAGTGCCGGAGATATTATGGAGATGAAAAAGTAACGGAGGCGTTACTGAAGGCGAAATACCTCCCATTGCATACCATTCATTTTGCCAGCGCAGTTATTGATAAACCATTGGAGGATTTCAGATGTTACATACTGAGACAGTTGAACCCGGGACTTTTTCCTTATTGAAAAGGTTAATGGATCTGCCATCACTGAGTTCCTTTTCTCTGGTTGGCGGGACTGCACTGGCATTGAGATATGGGCACCGGAGTTCAGTGGATCTTGACTTGTTCTATCACCAAAAATTTGATCAGCCTCAAATTGTCCAGGATCTGAAATCAGAATTCGGAGATAAATTTTTGTATAAACAGGAACATACACACTTTGGCATTTTCTGCTTCATCAACGAAGTGAAGGTTGATTTTGTTCACTTCCCTCATCTTCCAATTAAACCATTTGAAACAATTGAACAGATACGATTTTATAGCCTGGCCGACATTGCAGCCATGAAAATCCAGGCAATACTTGGCAGAGCCAAGAAAAAAGATTTCTATGATCTTCATGAATTATTGCAGCATTTCTCTTTGCACCAGGTCATTGATTGGCATTATGAAAAATATCCCAGCCAGATGCTCGCGATCAGCATTCCACACGCAATTACCTATTTTGTGGATGCAGAGGAATCCGAAACACCGGTAAGTTTCAAAAATCAAACCTGGGAAGGAGTAAAAAAAGGAATTTCAAAAGCCGTAAGGGATTACCTGAGCTAAAATTTACCGCCAGGCTCTGACAACAATTCTGTTCTCAGGGCTTTCTCCCGATAGTCTGGCTTACGAACAGCACATCTTCCCTCCCGGATGCCCGGGTATGTGCGGTATCGCAGTAATCCAGGATCTGCTGTTTCAACTCCTTAGTCCATAGACCCGGTTCAACTGCGCTGTACAGGTTAGCATAACTCCTGATTACATCATAAAACTCACGGGATCCCACCGTGGCCGGGGAGACATGCCTGAGAACAGATTCCACACCGGAAAAACCCTGGTCCTTCAAATATTTCGGCAATGCCAGGGATATCCTCGGATGAGACTTAATGTTGTGGTAGAACTCAAGCTCCTTATCCCTGAAAAGTTTCCAGGTACTATTGCCGGCATAGCTGGTATCTATGAAATACTCGGTGATCATCAATAGTCCTCCAATCCTGAGTTTTGTGAAAGCATCCGAGATAAACTCGGGAACATCCTTCATATGCTCTACCGCGAATCTGGCCGTGATCAGATCAAAATTTTCTGATGGGAATGAATGGTCAAACAGCATATTCTCAAACGACAGGTTTGCTGCGCTGTGCTTCTCCCGGGCAGATGAGATCAGCTCAGGATCAGCATCAACTGCTTTATACATAACTGAGGGAGTCAACCCGGCCAGCCCCGAGATAAAATTCCCCTCCCCTGTCCCCACATCAAGAACGGATTTAATATTGTTTTTCAGGATCAGTTCCCCGAGGTAATCGTATTCAAAAACTGAAAAGGCCCTGGTTTGTGCTTCGTAACAACCCCTCACAAAATCAATGATCCCGAGGATACGTTCATTTACATTGCTCATTTATCAACTTTCGGACATTAAAACGTTTTATTTTCCATCTTTTCGATTACCTGTCGAATGTTCAGCGGAATGGTGAGTTTTTTCCCCTTTCTGAAATCATACATAACTATGACATCCTGAGCTTCCGCGCATATCCGGCCTTGTTCGTCGATGACCTGGTGCGAGATGCCAAAGCTGGTGTTCCTGATAAAGGTAACGCTTGACTGAATCGTGATCTGGCCGGGATAGAACAAGGGATGCCTGAAATCGCATTTGCATGACGCAAGAATAGGGCCTGTATTGAGTTCCTGCTGGTCCACAGCCAGTCCTATTTTATTCAGATATTCGACTCTGGAGGACTGGACATATTTAAATATGGAGATATTGTTGACATGGCCCAGGTAATCAAGCTCGCTCCAGTCGATCCGGAGGTTCAGTTTCATAGGATAAGTCAGATCTGTCATAACCAGGTTAGCGTTATTGTATTTGATTGAGTTCTATTTCTTCTCATTATTTTCATATTCCTCAATGATCAATCTTGCCTTCTCAAAGTCCAGATTGGAAACAACAACTTTGATGGAACCCGCTCCCCCACCTGCAGTGTACCATGGAGCCAAAGTGCCTGTATTTTCATCTTGTAAGAATGTTTCTATTTCAGCATTCTCCAGGAGGCTTTTAACCATTTCAACATCCCAGATACTTCCGGCATAAACTTCAACCGGAAAGATTTCATCCTTTGCTTTCATTTTCCTTGTAAATTTATAAAACAGTTCGTCATCTTTGTTGGGGTAAGCGGCATGTTATAAGGTTTTGATGCTGTTTTGCTCTTTAAAGTTACACAATGATAATATTTCATCACACACTTCTTCAGGAGTTTTGTTTTTGACAAAAACTATGTGTTTTGCAACTTCATAATTTGAGTGATTATAAACTAAATATTCGATTAGTTCTCTGTCGCCTGATTTAATGTCCCGCCGATTATAGATAAAATTTAACGTTTCTGCATTATCTTTGCTTGGGACTAGAAAAACTACATTTTCATATGGTTCTAATACTTTTTTAATACGATTTAAATCAAAATTATACCCCGATATAACATTGCCACCACCGAAATCAAAGATGCAGTTTTGGTGATCTTCAAGTATTCTTTCAATTGAATAAGCATCAAATATTTTTCCATATTGAAAAATCGCCATTATCCCAGCTTTTTCATATAGGTTCTTCATATGTATATGATCATATCCGATTTCCTTATAATAGTCAAATCGAAGATCATCAAGTGAAATTACTGGTTTGTTTATCTTTTTTGAAATTATTCTAGCTGTTGTTGTTTTTCCAACTGCAACACTACCTAGGGTCTGCTGATTTTCTATGAACTCAGCTATTTTCGACAGTTTCCACTATATTTACCATGTATTAGCTGCAAGATTATATGGCAAAAACTCAAAAAAACCGTGCATCTAAAAATCCCTACATCAGTCCGAATCAATTAAGTTTGGTCGGATTTGAAAGCCCGTTCAGCCAGGAATTGGATCCCAATAATCGGTGGGTCATCTTGGCCAGGAAAATACCATGGGATATTTTGGTAAGCACCTACCAGAGCCAATTGAGAAACGGTAACCTGGGGGCCGACGGGATAAATCCACGTGTGGCCATTGGTGCAATGATTCTAAAACATGTTTGCAATATCAGCGATCGTGAAACGGTTCTGCAGATACAAGAGAACATGTATATGCAGTATTTCATCGGCTATAACAGTTTCAGCAAAGAAACTCCTTTTGATCCTTCTCTGTTTGTTGAATTCAGAAAAAGATTGGGCATTGAACAGATTAACATGATCAATGAAAAAATCCTGGGATTATCGCATGCCAGCACGGAAGTACTGGAGACTGCCGATGATAATTCCAAGGACGATGACAACCATACATCGTCTACAGTTTCTTCAGCAATTGAAAGCGATGAACCTTTGCAAGAAATTACTCATCATGGCAAATTGATAACCGATGCCACGGCTTGTCCCCAGGATATTGCTTATCCAACCGATCTGAACCTGTTAAACGATGCACGTGAAAAATCCGAGGAGCTGATCGATAAACTGTTTAATGAAAGACTGCATCCATCAAAACCGAGGACCTATCGGAAAGTAGCCAGAAAAAACTATCTCAAGGTTGCCCAGTTGAAGATCAAATCAAAAAAACAAATACACAACGGCGTTAAAAAACAACTGGGATATCTCAAGCGGAACATAAAAAGCATCAACAGACTTTTAGATTCTTATGAAAAGTTCCCCTTTACTCCAAAAGAACACAAGTATTTGTTTGTGATCACCAACCTGTATGATCAGCAGTACACCATGTTCAAACAGCGAAGTCATCAGGTTGATCATCGGATTGTAAGCATTCATCAGCCTCACGTAAGGCCGATTGTTCGTGGAAAGACCAATGCGTATGTAGAATTTGGAGCCAAAATCAACGTGTCGCTGATGAACGGGTTTGCTTTTTTGGATGATTTTTCCTGGGAAGCATTTAACGAAGGGACAAGGTTGATTTCGACAGTAAAAAAATACAAGCAGCGTTTTGGTTATTGGCCAGAAGAAGTGTTGGCCGATAAAATATATTGCAACCGGGCAAACAGGGCTCAATTGAAATTACTTGGGATCAAACTCAGAGCCAAACCGCTTGGAAGGCCCAGGGCAGTGGATGTGGAACACGTAAGACCGGGCGAAAGAAATCCAATCGAGGGAACGTTTGGTCAAGCCAAAACAGCTTACGGTTTAAACCGGGTAAAAGCAAGGCTGGCTGGGACAAGTGAATCGTGGATCGCCACCATTATCCTCACACTCAACCTGATTAAATTAATCGGGTTGGGTGCCTATTGCCAACTTTTATCAATGATAACTTTCTCAGCAGAACATTTGTCGGACCTGCTCCGGAATTTTATGGATCGACCTATCCTGCTCCCAAATTTTGAACAGAAATGTGCCTGACATAATCAGCAGGCCCTAATTATCAATTGTCATTATCGGATTCAAAGTTTATCGTATATGATGCTGCCAATACAGAGGTTATAAAGTAAAAGAAAAATAATAAGCGTCGAAGGCTTCATCCTGGTTGTATTAAATGGATGTTAGTCTGAGTATTTGTTGATTCAATCACTTCAGCTTACATGCAGCTTCTATCATCCCCTTTAATATTTTCAGATCAATATCTTTCAGTTTATTAATGTACAGGCAGCCCATACCCGCTTTATACTTACCCAATTTTTCAAGCGCGGCGGTAAGTGCATCAACATTAATGCCGAAGTATAATGTCAGGTTCGTTTTTCGTGCTGCGAAGCCTAAACGCATCCAGTCAGCTTCACGGCCTGTCGTTGGGCTTTTGTGTCTTTTGATCCCAAAACCGATGAAGGAATTGCTCCATAGGACCGGCTCTTCCTTGCTGGCTGTTTTCATCATTTCCAGCAGCACAAAACTGTCTTTGCGCTTTTGCTCATTGTCAATGTTATTGAGGAAATCCTCTACGATTGCGGTGGTTGGTTTTATTTTATTATCCGCCAGTTTTGATTTTTTTTCAGCCATGTTAGTGCCAGACCAATTTTAAAGATTAATAAAATCCTGAGCTGTCAGAACCGTTATTTGAGCTTTTTTATAGTCTTTCAAATTTCTAGTCAATAAAATTCCAATTTCATTTTGTAAAGCAGAAAAGTATTGAATTGCATCTTCAAAATCATTGAATTCGGAATTCAACGAAAGGTCAATTATTTTTTCATTTAATGGCGCTATTTGGACAAGTAACTTAAACTTTCTTACTATTTTTTGGGCTTCAAATGACGATGTTTCCTTTGATAGCAGATAGTGAATATTAGCTATAGACAATGAGGAAATATAAATTTGAATCTTGCCCTCATCTGCCAATGTAAATAACCTGGCAGCAGCCTGATAAAAAGGTTCACGTTTAGCTAAAAGATCATAAATAATATCAGTATCAACAAAGACCTTTTTTTTCATAAATACTTATCGGTTAAGTGTTTATGATAGTTTTTATTAAGGTCAGAATTGTTTGAAAGTTGGATCACACCACTTAGAGATTTAACTAATGGAGAAATATGATCTTCTTCATCGGAAGTTTTTGTCACAGCTTCTAAATAATTTTCAATTAGTTTAGATAAACTGGTTTCATGATCGTTAGCATATTTTTTTGCCTGGTCAATAACCTTCTTTTTTAGTCTTAAAGTCAGTTTGGTTTCCATATGACATGCTTTAGGCGTACAAAGATACAAAATATATACGTCAATGTCAAATCATTGGCAAAATTGGTCTGGCACTAACGCCCGGTCTGTACGCAGCAAAGGCAAAGCCTTTGATAATAACTTTGCGTTAGAATTGGGGCGGTTAGCGGCATGTCAGACTACGTGTTTATTGCTCTTTGAATAATGTAAAAGACCATTGATTGATAGATCTTCATCAAGGGCAGGCCAATGTATACCATATCCAGAAGGGGAGACGATGAAATTTTGACATTCAGTTAGATTGGCTTTTGCTAATTTTTCTGAGATTTCTTTTATTGCAAATTTATATTCCTGATTATTAATTTAATAATGAAAAAATCATTATTAAAACTAATATCAGATAAGTTGAATAGTTTTTCCATGAGACTAGGATTTACCAAAAAATTTATTCCATTCTGAAACTATATAATCAAAATGCTCATATATATTTTTTTGATTTCTCTTTTTGCTTGAATAGTGCAATTAATAAAATATTTGGCATACTGTTTTGTATTAAAATTTATGAAAGAAGTCGACACTTGTCAAATTTCGTATCCTCTCAAAAAAGCAAGGTAGCCAGTTAATAACTTTCTGATTACTATTTTTTCTTGGCCTCGATCCTGCTAAAGGCACACTATAATTTTGTTTTTACAATAACTGCCGATGAAGGATCCGATC